>OLVP01000297.1_pt1 | contig 44211 bp, 51 predicted proteins | sample 1673281 | NCBI WGS metagenome assembly OLVP01 (sample SAMEA3178940, study PRJEB25190) | human gut metagenome | biome: human gut; feature: human-associated habitat; material: faeces | place: Austria | collected 2013
TGTGCTAATTGTTGATTTATTGCTTGATGATAAACTACTAGATGATTCTGTGCTAGTTGTTGATTTATTACTTGATGATGAACTACTAGACGATCCTGTGCTAATTGTTGATTTATTGCTTGATGATAAACTACTAGATGATTCTGTGCTAGTTGTTGATTTATTACTTGATGATGAACTACTAGACGATCCTGTGCTAATTGTTGATTTATTGCTTGATGATAAACTACTAGATGATTCTGTGCTAGTTGTTGATTTATTACTTGATGATGAACTACTAGACGATCCTGTGCTAATTGTTGATTTATTGCTTGATGATAAACTACTAGATGATTCTGTGCTAACTAATAATTCCATATCAATTAATTCATTATCTACCTCGTCCATTTCTTCATTATCATCAGATTCTACTAATTCTTTTATTTCTTCACTATCAACCAGTAAATTCTGTGTAACTTCAACTTCACTTGAATCCAATTCTATAATGTCAACATTATTAGCATTTTTACAACCACCAAAAATTAAAGTCGCAGTAGCTAACACCATTCCTAAATTATATTTTTTCATTTTCATTTCCTCCTATATAAATTAAATTATGACAAAAACTAACATTGAATCATAATTTAAAAATGATTATACTAGAAGTGTTGATATTTTCTCAACACTATTTTCAGTAGCCTAGTTACCTACCAAGTGACGATTAGGCTACTTTTTTTTTATTTTTTTTAAAATTCCTCCTCTTTAAATTTTTTAATCTCAATTTTATCAGTAAATAATTCTAAAGTAACTGTACGATCCTCCTTAGTAACACCTAAAGCACGAATCATATCAACTGGAAGTGAAACTCTATAATTTACTGCATTTTTACTAGCTGTAGAACCCCCTACTTTATTAATCATAATATTTCGAGTAACTTTCATAAGATCACCTCACACTACAAATATATACCATAGGACACCAATAGTCAATAAAAAATTTATTACCTTTTTCTACTTTCTAAAAATTTAATCTTTCATTTTTGCTTTAACCACTATAATATATAAATTTTGTCTATAACTATACTTATCCCCAATAAACTAAGAATAAGAAAAAGGCTAGTCTAAGGCAGTCTTTTCCCTACAAAGCGTTAAGATAAAAAAAAAGCTAAATTCTAAGTTTAGCCTCTGTACCACTCAAACGATTTAATCGTCGATTGCCCATTAAATCGTGTTCCCTCAAGATTGCCTTAGCTTTCTCTTTTACCTCTTTAAGTTCTGCAACGTTAAAGATGATATGTTCACGTCATGATACAGTCCCCTCTTTCGAGCCGACTGCCTTCCTATATTTTTGTACCACTAGCTTTTATACACCTAGTATTAACGATTATGGGTTACAGGTACTCTATATCTCTAAAGGTTTACACCACGACATAGGATTTAAAGTCTATCATACGACTACACTTTGAGATTGTTTAGGTCAAAGGTCTATAAACACCACCCACTAATCACGACTAGACTTCCGTAGAGTTATGCTTTGGCTCCAGTTCACCACACGTTGCTATTCCTGTGCTTGTACTCGTCACACACTCATCAGCTTATTTAGATTTTGAATAAATAATTAGATTGATCTCTTTAATCTTCATGGATTGTAATAAAAAAAGTCCTTTTAATCACTAGGATCAAAAGGACTTCTATGGTCTATTTCATGCTTTATTACACTACTATTACTAAATGCAAATCTCTTTATTATTTCATATATAAAAAACTTGCAAAAATAACGTAAAAACAATACTTTTATGCTTGTAAAAAACGTTAAAAAAGAGTATAATAAATACATGAGGTGAGCTTCTTATAAATTACTTAGTTTGGCGACTGGTGGATTTATTAAGAAGTCCTTTTTTTTTATCTCATGAATTTATATTAAATTATAAATTGATTATCTAATTAGTAAGTTTTGTATCTGTTGATAACAACTTAATTAAAACTATAACCCTATTTTGAAAATTTAGCAAGTAAAAAAATGCAATTTTTGTGAATAAACGTTCATTTTTCTGCATATAATATATAATTTCATAAAAAAAGAGCCAAAATTTTTGGCTCTTTTTTTCACTCCGATTTTAATTTTTTACTGATCCCTTACCAACCAATACATAAATTTTATCATATTTTCATTAATTAATAACTTGTTTTTTTAAAAAATACTGTTATGATTAAATTAGCTTAGTAAGTAAAAACTTGCTAAGTTCTCTCTTTATTTTTTTCGACTTCGACATTCAAAAAAACTCTAGGCATATCCTAGAGTTTTTATTATAAAATATTCAGATGATTTGGAATCACTTATTAAAGTCTTAAATTCTATGACAGATAAAGAATTAGAAGAATTAATTATTTTAATCAACTTAATTCAAAATAGGAGAAAACGATAACAATTTTATTTATCCTATTTACAATTTATGTTATAATAGCACAGTCGATTAAGACTGCTATATTTAGAAAATTCCTTATTTTACGACGAAAAACCCCAAGTATTACTTGGGGTTTTTGCAATTCTATTCTTTTTCATGTATAATAATGAACGTAGTCATAGATATGGTGCGACTTTTAATCTCGCTCTCAAAAGCGAGGTGATCTCATGAACGCTCTATTAACATTTGTATTATTAGTAGTTAATTTGACTAATGGAATTTTTCAATTAGTCAAAAATGTTCGTGACAACAAAAAAAAGTAAAAGCACCTGTCCGACCAAGACATTAGGTGCTTTTATTGAGTAACAATACTATTCAATGAGAGCCAAAAGTCGCGTGGACAATCTATGGCTCTTTTTTATACTATGTAGCTTATGATTTTATTATAACTATTTTTTTATTATTTTTCAAGCTAATACCCTTTTTTAATAAATTCAATCGGATACCTTTGACTACCTACTCCACCAATCCAGTATAAGATTTGTGGAGTTTTTTTATGTATGGCCAACTTCTCCTGGATAACCTGGTTATTATTCTGAGTTATTTTTCATATTCATTTCATACTCTTTTAGCAATTTATCTAGGGTTGGGCGAGAAATATTTAATTGTCTTGCCATTTCAGATTTGCTAATCATTCTAATACGATATTTTTTGTAATATTCATCTAAATTATCTACTTTAATTTTTTTTCGCCCCTTATACTTCCCTTTAGCTTTGGCTAAAGCGATTCCCTCACGTTGACGTTCTAATAAATTAGCACGTTCAAACTCATAGATCGCCCCAATCATAGTTAGCATAAGTTTTCCCATTGGGGTATTGCTATCAATATGCTCTTTATCACTGACTAGATTAACCTCTTTTTGATTCAGATACTCTACAATCTCTAATAAGTCTTTCGTATTTCTCGCTAAACGTGATAAATCATGAACAATAATACTATCTCCATCTCGAACATAATCTAACATTTCTTGTAATTTAGGTCGATCTTTATCTTTAGCACTCATTTTCTCTATGAACACTTTTTCAACTTCATACTTTTTCATAGTAACAAGCTGACGTTCCTCATTTTGATCTAAACTACTAACTCTAACATAACCAATTTTCATTTTATCACCTTAAATAATAACTATTACTATTAATTAAAAAATAAAATTTAATATAACTTTACAAAACGTAAATTAATTAATTTCAAAGTCTATTTTAACATATTTGTACCAGGAGAAAAAATGTAAAATTAGAGTGTACTCTTTTTTAACACCTTTGCACAGATACTATCAAGTAAATTAATATAGAGGGACCTATTATAAAAACTATAATACAATAAAGTTATATTTTTTTTGCGGAACAAACTTATCAATTATTTGATTTAATTAATCTGTAGTTACTACTAAAAAATTAATTAAATCAAAAGGAGTGAAATTATGGAAGCTAGACGTGACGAAATGGTCGCAATAGTTCAACAATGGTTAAATGACACATATGGAAAGTATGAATCATCAGGACGATTTAATACTATTGAGGTTAATGGGAAAACAGGGTGGCCAACAATTTATGCTTTACGCCGAGCACTACAAATTGAATTAGGTATTGAACAAACAAGTGATGCTTTTGGTCCAACTACTTATTCAAAGTGTCCCTCAGTAAACCAAGGCAGTGAAGGGAACATTGTTTACATTATTCAAGGGGGATTATGGTGTAAAGGGTATAGTCCAGGTGGATTCACAGGTTACTATGGAAATGGAACATATGCTGCTGTTAAGGATTTAAAAGCGGATATGGGATTCCCTACTGCATCGGGAAATATGAATCGAGATGTTATGCGGGGATTATTAGATATGAGTGCATTTACTTTATTACCTGGTGGTCGTGAAGAAATTCGTGAAATTCAACAAAAATTGAACTATGAATACTATGATTTTTATCAAATTTGTCCATGTAACGGATTATATGATCGAGACATGAATAAAATGTTAATGTATGCTTTACAAAAAGAAGAAGGAATTTCAGCATCTCAGGCAACAGGAGCATGGGGGCCAACAACAATTGAGAGATGTCCAACACTATCATTAGGAGATTCTAATGTTTTTGTCACTTTAATTAAATATGCTGTGGTTTGTAATGGATATTCGATTAATACGTCTTCAAGTGTTTATGACGCTGAATTAGAAGCTACAACGAAAGATTTTGCTAATTCATTGTTAATTGAAAAAGCACCAAATAAAATTGGATATTCGATTATTCGATCTTTACTGAGTAGTAATGGAGATACTTCACGTTCAGCCAAAGGTTGTGATACCTCTACACGATTAGATCAAGAGAAGATTGAAACATTAAAAAAACATGGTTATGAAATTGTAGGACGTTATTTGACTAATGTAGAAAATGGGACCTTAGATAAAAAGATGACTAGATCAGAAGTTGAACTTATCTTAAAAAATGGGTTGTCGATTTTCCCTATTTTCCAAGAATATGGAGCTAGTAATTCTGCCTTTAATCAAGAACAAGGTTATATTCAAGCTAAAAAGGCTATTCAAGCTGCAAGTAATTTAGGTATTCCTGAAGAAACTACTATTTATTTTGCGGTAGATTATGATCCTCAAGAATCTGAAATTATTAATTATGTCTATCCTTATTTTCAAGGAATTAACCTCTACTTTGCTCAAAGTAATAAAGAATATAATATTGGAGTTTATGGAACACGAAATGTATGTAGAATATTGAAGCAATATGAAAGCTCAGCATTCAGAATTGATAATCTTTTTGTTTCAGATGCTTCCTATGGATTTAGTGGAAATTTAGGATTTACTATGCCAGATTCGTGGGCATTTGATCAATTCGCGACTGATATTACTATCGGTGAAGGATCAGGAAAAATTAGTATTGATAAGGTTGCTGTATCAGGACAGGATTTAGGTTTCAATAAACTAACATCTCTTATAGAAGCTATTGGTGAGGATAAATTATTAGCTTTTGCAGGTAATAATGGGATTTTAAAAGATTGTAATTTAGAGTTTGAAGCCTTTAATGTAAGAGAATATATTACTACATTATCATTATTACCACTAGTTACAGTAGAAGGAGAGGTTTCTTTAACTGAGTCTTTAATTGGAGGTCCATACAATATTGACTTATCAAAAGAACCTGATAAAATTGCACAAGATTTACTCGATAACCTTGCTAATATTAAAATTTCAAATGATATTAATAAGGCAAATTTATCACTAACATTATCGAGTCTCAAAATGGAGGATAATTTTGATAAAAATATTAAATTCATCAAAGAGATATCTGGTAATAAAATTATTTTAACTTTAGAATCTTCAACCGAGTTTATTTATGATGATTCCACTACTACGCTTTATCAAAGAATTATTGTTACTATTGATCCTAAATTCAATACATTACGAAGTCTAAGAGTTCCAGTAATGGATTCAACTCCAATCAATCAATGGGATCCTATGAAAGAAAATGTCTTTTATAAGCCTGTAATAGCACTCGTAGGATTAGGATTAATTACCGCCGCAATTGGAGGTGTCTTAGTTGGAGGAGGAGGAGCAGCAGGAGCTGCATCACTACTTGTGTTACCGATGCTTTTAAAATCTTTGTCAGATGATAAGGAAGATTAATTAGTAATCTATTTATATTTAAGTTAAATATTTAATGTTGAAACAATGATGAGGCTTAATATTTTAATAAATTAGTAAAAAAAGATTATTTCTAGATGAAATAATCTTTTTTTGAAAATTTTTATTTATTTATACAACTTTAAAATATCTGCCTTTATTTTTTACTTTTTTAACTGGAATATTGATTATATCTAAAAATAATTGTTTCTCTTCATCTGATTTAAATAAACTCAAAGGAATAATGTCTCCTACTTTATTTTTTTTATCATATAAAAAGATTTTATTATTTTTTTCGTATATATTTTTAATTTGAATAGTAGCTTGTCGAGTAGTATAGTTAATTTGTAGTGTTTGAGGTTCAACAATCACTGTTTTTTCTTCTATTAAATATATATTTTCTTTAACTTCCTTGGTCATTTTTTTTTTTATTAAAAAAACAAAAAATAAATTCAAAAGAAACCGAACTACTATCCATTCAAGTATCAGAAATATAAGCCAAAATATTATTATAGGATCTGTAAGAAATTGATATAAATCCCCTGGATATGTATCAAATAAACGAATCTCAAAAACAATTATATAAATTGGAAAAACTATGCGTATCAATATAATTACCCCCGGATGTTTCCCAAATACTAACTGTACTGCTTCTATAAAGTCATCAAATGACGTTGTATATTTCAACTCCATATATATTCCCCCTTTTTAATAGTCAATAATAAGTATACCATTCAATAAAAACTAAAAGCAATTAATGGAAAAAATAAAATAGTAGATTATACATAGCAACACTTGATAAAAAAAGGTAACCTGAAAAAGTTACCTAGTAAATCCTAATTAATATTATTAAGCTTTTATTATTATACTGTTTGAATAATGTTATCTGACGTATTAAACCATGTTTCACCTTTATAATGAGTATCTGAATCCAAAACAAACTCCTGATAATCTGGTGATGAAGGTTTTATGAATAATATTTCTCCAGGATTTATGGTTGTATCTATACCTCCTTTAATCGCTGAAGATCCTGCTCCTGGATTTAGACTAATCGTTGGAGACCAACATGCATAGTTTTCATTTTCATCCGTATCAATTTCGAGGTGAAGATGTACTCCTGTTGAGTATTTACCGGTATTCCCCATAGTAGCAATGACTGTATCTTTTGTAATTGATTGCCCCTTTGAAACTTTAATCGAACCTTTTTCTAAATGAAAATATCGGAATGTTAATACTTTGTAAGCTTTTCTATTTGCTCCAATTACATCTTCATAGCGTACAATAACGTAGAATCCAACGACTGCATCCTCTCCGCAGTCAATAACACGCCCTTTACCAGATCCCCAAATGCGCTTATCACTTCCCGAACTTAATCGATAGTCATGTCCATAATGAATCAATCTACCCATATTATTATCTTGTGTAAACTGAGGATATGCAGCGGCCTTATACCCCACTCCTAATAAAGTTTTGTTTAACGGTAAAATTAATTTTTGTGTCACCTATTCTCATTCCTTTAATCAATTGAATTTTCTAAAAATTGTTCTGAATTTGGATCATCAATAATCCCTAAAATAGCTACTATTGTTAATACTTTATCTAGAAGTTCCTGTAATTCATAATTCTCTCCTAATCCAGTTCGAATTAATATAAGCCCTAACAAGGCCATTAAATAACCAATAACTATTCGATTCTTTAAATTTTTTAAAATTAATAATTTATTTTTCATAATAAAAATAAGATTAACTCCACCCTACAACAATTTGAGAAACTATAGCTGTTGTAATAATTCCAGCTATATACACCAAAATTTTATTAGAGGATTTCATTTCACTCACAACAAGCTTTAACTCAGTTACTTCTGATTCTACTCTCCCAATCTGTTGACTTTGAATATTAATTGCATTATCTAACATTTTCAACTTTAATTCGTGTTCTCTAAGTATTAGTTCTTGTTGTTGTTCAATAGTTCTTTGATGTTCAAACTGTGCACTAGTAAAGTTATCCACTTTACTCACCTCCTTATTATAAATGTTAAAGTTAAAGGGCCCTTTAACTTCTAACTCTATTAAACACTATTTAATCAGATTTTGTTCCGCAAAGAAGATATAACTTCATTTCATTAATATCCCCACTAATTACTTTTTTCTACAAAAGACGACAAACAAACATTGGTATAATTAAGACAGATAACAAAATAAACTATAAATTGAGTTTTTTCGATATCTAAGAACATATTATAGATATTTAAACTATATTTTAAAAAAGTAAAAAGGTCTCTTTAAATAAAGAGACCTTTTTACTTTTTTAAAAACTTCTTACATTTTAAAAAAGTAAAAAGGTCTCTTATACGAAAAAATAAAAAATGTATTTTATTTTGTTATCAAAATTTAAAAAGGGGTTTTTATATGACTTGGAAGAGAGAAAAAAAATTGGTAGAAGATATTATTAAAGAAAAATATGATTTAGATAAATTAGTATCTGAATTAACCAAATTAAAATCGAATGAACTCTTAAACAAACATATTCAATTAATTCATCGACAAATTGAATTAAATAATTTATTCAATGCTTGTTTTAATATTCTAACTCTAGAAGAACAAAAGATACTTCAAATGCATGCCATTGATAGACTAGCTGATTTTGAAATCGGAATTAAATTAGGATTTAGCGAACGAACAACCTGGGAACGTCGTAAAAAAGCTACCTTAAAATTCGCAAAATTAATTAATTTTTATTATGAATAGGGAGGAATTATCTTGAAAACTAAAGAAGTAAAAGATTTTTTGAAAAATTTTTTCATAAAAAAACAAGAGCTAGACGAGTGGATGGAAGTTTTCAAAAAAAAAGAAGTATCCACATTATCAGAGCAGCATTTAAAAATGTTAAAACAACATCAACATCTAAGTGAAATTCTGGATATAACTTTAAAATTTCTTACAGAAGAAGAACTTAAAATTATTAGAATGACTTATATCGAACAACTAACAAATATTCAATTAGCCGAATCATTAAATGTATCACTGAGTACTGCTTCAAAAAGAAAGCGCGATAGCTCAATGAAGTTAGCAAAAAAAATTCAAATACTTATACAACAAGCTGCATAAGATGGTCTAGCTCATATTTGCGGAAATTTTAATACAAAAAATTTATATTCTCTTTACGGAACAAAAATAGTACTTTCATGATTTAATATAGTTGTAAGTGATAGGGCCTATAATCTTATAAATATATTTTACACAAAAGGAGAATTAAATTATGGGAAAAGAAATGCCAGAATTCATTGAAGAGAAAAATATTAATGAGCACAAGGTTGAAACATGTGCAGATCTTCCAATTGAAGGAGGTGGTGTACAAAAACTAATTTTACCATTCAATGGACGATCAACAGTTTACTGTGGATGGAAGGCTTCAGGATACACCAAAAAAACAGGAAAAGTCATGTACGGTCAAACAATTAAAGGACCTACTAGAATCGATGGAGATTTTGGATCAACTTCTTGGAGTTATAATCAACCAGTTTATGCTTCTGGAGCTGGTGTAGTCAAGAAAATTTATAACAGCCGCAGTACTAACGGGCCAGGAAAAGTAATTTGTATTGTTTATGAAAATGTTTGGAATCATACTAAGAAGAAAGGTTATTCAGTGGCCGCACGTTACTTCTATATGCAAGAAATCAGTTCAAGTTTATCAGTAGGAAAACGAGTTTCAGCAGGAACATATTTAGGAAAAGCGGGCTCTAACAGTAATTCAAATATGGGTGATATTACAGGTGGAGCTTTACATATTGAGTTTGATACTGATACTACATATGTAGATTATTCTCCAACTGTAACAAAGTTATCTGATGGAATTTATCCTGGTTATGATACAACAATCGACCCATGTGAATTATTTCATATTGGATCAGGACAATCAATCGATAAAACTACGGTTTCAGGTTGGGTATACTCAAACGATGTAAACTTACCAACTAGATAACCCAAAAAAGAAGATTATGCCATTTATTGCATTATCTTCTTTTTTTTGGTATAATTGATTCAATTATTATCTAATGATAGGGAGAATAAAATTGAGAAAAATAACAAATGTAACTTTAATTGCAATATTTATTTTTTTATATGGATGTCAAAATTCTAACTTAGATCCAAGTGAAGAACTTATCAAATCAGAAATGCAAGATAATACAATCCTAGAAATCCCTTTAGAAGAGGATCCCCTATACAGGGCATCAACTATAGGTAATCCTCCACTAATGTTTGGAGAAGAAATTAAAGTTTCAATAGGAGAAGAAGTAGAAACAGAGCCTGATATTTTTACTACATTTATAGGTTATGAAGTTATAACAGGGAATAATGGGAAAAAGGGAATTAAATTAATAAATCAGCGAATAAATAAAACAAATAATAAAATTAAATTTGGATTAAGTGGATTAAATACCTCCGTACCTCTGTATGCTAACTATGAAAACATAACACTTTTGGTACATATGCCAGATATGTATTATTATTCGAATGATGTTGAATACAGTTATTACGCATTAGAAAGAGCAATTGAATATACGGACCCTTCAACGAAGGCTTGTTTTGAAGAGACGACGATACAACCTGGAGAAGCTAATATTTGTTATAACTTAATTGATTATGCAGGACCAGGAGAATATGAATTATTTTGGCCGATAATTACGGCAGAAGATGGCAGTGGATTTGGAGAAAAATATCGCACTATTAAAATTGAAGTTGAATAAAAATAGAGCTTCTAATTTTATATTATGTTAAATAAGAAAAGAGCAAAACTATAATTAGTTTTGCTCTTTTCTTATTTCTCTTACTTTTTCAACAGATACTCCTGTTGTTTCTGCAATAAAATCATCATCTAATCCTTTTTGAATTAAATTTTTTGAAATTTCTATTTTTTCTTTTTTTGCACCTTTTTCTTCTGCATATGATAAAGCACTAATTTCATTTAATCTTGACTCTCTACGCTTTTCGTATCGCTCTCTTTCTTTACGATCACCACTTAATCGAATCAATTCAGCTTTCGCTGCTTTTATTTCAACTTCTACTTTTTCTAATTCTTGAACTAATTCACTATCCGGTTGATTAATAAAATATAGCCATGCCCCTAATTTAGTCTTAACTTCTTCTACACGCTTCACATCTTTCATTTTCTTCAATTCAATAAAATGTACCTCCATCACATCAGTTAATTCTTCATTCGTTTCACAGTCTTTCAAACGATAAACACTATGAAATTTAGTATGATTTAATAAATTGAAGTCCAATAAATTAATACAGATGGTTCTTGATAGCTTTTGATAGTTTTCTCCATTTTCAAGTTGTCCTTCATATAACTTGCTCCAATAATATAAGCTACTCTTAATCATGTTGTATTCATCTTTTAGCTGAATTTCAATATTAATATATTCACCTTTATTAGTAATAGCTTTCACGTCTAATCGACTATATTTATCCTCTAAATGACTTTTCTCAATGGTCGTATCTTTTAATATGACTGATTTAATCGGATCAACTGGATTTAAGATCGCATTTAAGAATGAAATCAACACATTAGGATGGTTTTCATTTCCGAATATACGTTTAAAAACAAAATCCATCTTAGGTGGTAATAACGCTACTGTCATAACTTATCAAACCTCTCTTTTTATTCATTTCTTTTATTATACTACGTTATAAATCATCTAACGTAAAATTAGAATCACTTCATCAAATATTTATAAAAAGATAAAGTGAACTGTACTCTATCTTAAAAATAAATCCTATTTCCTTTTCAAAGTTTTTAAACACCGCTAATAAATAACTTATTAATTATGTTTTCTATCACAAACAATGATATACTAATTAAGTAATATAACTTAAAATTAGGGGGAATTTTTATGGGAAGAAAAATTTTTGTATCGTATAAATATTGGGATAGTAATGTTTATCCTATTCCAACTATTAGTAACTCAATTCCAAAAGTAAGAGATTATGTATCATGGTTAGAAAAAAAATTTAATGAAAGAACTCCGCATATCTATAAAGGAGAATCGGATGGAGAAGATTTATCTTTAAAAAGGGAAGATTATATTTGGTCAACTCTAAAAAATAGATTATATGATACTTCAATAACTATCGTTTTAATATCTCCAAATATGAAAGAACCAAATAAATGGGAGAAATCTCAATGGATTCCATGGGAAATATCATATTCTCTTAGAGAAACTACTAGAAAAAATTTAACTAGTCATTCGAATGCAATTTTAGCCGTGGTCTTACCTGATAGAAATAATAATTATGATTATTATAGTGATTTAAATATGTTTAAAATTCTTTCAGAAAATATTAAGTGTGGATATATTCCTGTCGTAACATGGGAGCGATTCAAATATAACTGTGATTATTATATGGAACAAGCATATACTGCTCAAAAAAATACACCTAAAAGTTTAGTTAAAGTAGCTTTATAAAAATTGAATAAGCAATTATTTATTCGAAAGAGGGGGACCTGAAATGGAAAATAACAAAAATGAAATGATTTTAAATAAGGAAATAGATCTGATACAAAGTTGTATAAATAGAATGGCACATAATTCATTTATTATTAAAGGATGGTTAATTTCATTACTTGCAGTAATTTTAACGTTATTACCTGAAAATATTGATATGAAATTGACGTGCCTTATTGGACTATTAATAACAATTTGCTTTTGGTATTTGGATGGCTTCTTTTTGAAGACTGAAAAATTATATAGATGGAAATATGACTGGGTTATAGTAAAGCGATTAGAAACTGATAAATATAGTTATAATTTAAATCCTTATAATTCTAAAATGTGGCTTCCAGAAAAAAATGGGGCAGAGAAAAAAATTCCTAGCGTGATTAGTGTTATGTTTTCAAAAACACTATGTCCTATGTATCTTTTAATTGTACTTGTTATACTAATTATATTTATAACATTCAAGAATTAGTTAAATAAAATTTTTAAAAGAGGTCCAATTAATGTATAAAAGATATAAGTTAAAAAAAACTATCGAGTTAGAAAATTTAGTTAAAGAATACTCAAGTTATGGCAAAATGATTATGGAAGAACAACGATGCAATATAAATAAAGAGTTAGATGATTATATAAATCAACAAGGATATATTGATATGAGTCAAATTTCAGAAGATTGGTTTCCAGAAGTAGACTGTGACGTATTTCTTTCACATTCTCATAAAGATGATATTTTAGTAACTGGATTGGTAGGATTTTTTCATAAATGTTTTAATCTTAAAGTTTTTGTTGATTCATATGTATGGGGGTATTGCAATGATTTATTGAAACAACTAGATAATAAGTATTGTCGTACTGAAAATTCATTTTATGATTACGATAAAAGAAACTATTCAACGGCACATGTTCATATGATGTTATCAACCTCATTAAGTTCCATGATTAACAGGGCAGAATGTATAATATTTTTAGAAACTGAAAATTCTTTAGATGCTGAAAATATTATTGAAAATGGGACAAGTTCTCCTTGGATATATTATGAACTCATTACCACTAAATTGACACAATTAATATTTCCTAAAAGAATTACTCCTGAAAAAAGATCTGAACTTCTAGCATTTTCTGAAAATTTTAAACCCATGTACCGTGGAAATACATCTCATTTAGAAAATCTTACCTCAAACTGCTTAAACTATGTAAAGCAGAAAAACTATCAAACAAAGGAAGAATATTTAGATGAAATTTATCAAAACCACTCTAGAACCTAGTCATAACCATACAAATGATTAGTAACAAGAAAGGACGATATACCTTGATGACTCCTGCATTGCTTCCACCAAAAATGGATTTTGTGTTTAAACGTATTTTTGGGAATGAAAATCATCCAAACATCTTAATTTCCTTTTTAAATGCAGTTTTAAATCCAAGTGATCCGATTAAATCTGTTAAATTGAAAGATACAACCATTGAAAAAAGTCATTTAGAAGATAAATCTAGTCGCTTAGATATTAAAGCAACCACAAACAAAGGTGAGCATATTAATATTGAGATTCAGCTTAAGGATGAAAAAAATATGATTAAGCGTAGCTTATATTATTGGAGTAAATTATATGAAAGCCAACTAGAGAGTAGTGAAAAATATCAAAAGTTATCTCGAACAATCTGCATCAATCTATTAGATTTTAATCTTTTCAAACATGATAGATTTCATAGTGTCTATCGTTTAAGAGATTGTGAAACTCACGAAGAATTAACAGATGTGATGGAATTACATTTTATTGAGTTAAGAAAAATGAAGGATATTCAACACATTAATGAAATCAAATCAAAACTGGAAGCATGGTTGTATTTTATTAATCATCCTGAAAGTGAATTAGTTGAAGAATTAGAAAAAATTGAAGTTGAAATTAAAGAAGCAAAAGCGGAATTAATTCGATTAAGTGGAAATAAAAAAGAACGAGAACGTTATGAAAAACGTAGAGAATCCTTATTCAATAAATTAAGTGCTTTAGATAGTGCAAGAGAAGAAGGATTTGAACAGGGACGAATTGAAATTGCAACAAATCTCATTCAAAATGGATTAGATAATGAGTTAATTTCAAAATCAACTGGATTATCAATAAAAGAAGTAGAGGAATTAAGGAAGAAGTAAGACTTATGGAGTCTTACTTTTTTTATGAATCCCATGTCCCACTTAACATTTGTTCATACTCTTCCTCTTGTATAACTGGTTCACACTTTATATTTATGAAATGAAAAAATAAGACTATTTCTCTAGTCTTATTTTCACTTTATCATAATTCACTAGAAAACGCTTTAATGAAATATCTAAAATATTTAAATAGAATGACCTCATTATATCACCTGTATCATCTGTTTTTTTAGAAACACTATTAGCATAATTTAGCCACTCAAAATAGTATTTATTATGTACTTGTTCCGATAAAATACAATATAAAAAATATAGTGAATCATCACCCCCCGGATTATTTTCAAATTTTTTTACCATCTGAGATATGTTTGGTTTTTCTTCTTTATACCTTTTTTAGCTATTTTTGTTATATCATTAGAGAAATTTCGGAGTGAAAAATTATTAGTCTTATCACTTAAATCTTTACAGTCTGTGTAATAACCTAGATAACTTTTAATTAAATCCTCTCTATCGTCTTCTGTTTCTATAATATAGCAATACTCTACGATATGTTCGTACATTTGTCTAATTATTAAATCTACATATAAAAAATCATTATTATTTAATTTTTCAAGAACATAATACAAATCTCTTAATAAATATCTTATAATTACTTCATTAAACCTAGTAATATCCTCATTAATATACTTTGAAAGATGATACAAATGTGGGGTATCTAGATAAGAATCAATTATATTCTCTATCATATTTTTTAGATTTTCAAATTTATCATCAAGCTTCATTTCTCTCAATTCTAAAATTCTTGACAGTTGTTGTTTATATTCCATTAAAAAAATTTATTGGTTTCATTGAATATATCCATTCTAACTAATCTCTCCTCTATCTCTGATTCACTTAAATTTAACATTTTTGTATAACCTTCAATATCTATAGTCATTTGTCTTCCCCTTATCTGTGAAATTTTGTTTCTAATCAATAATACTATTATAAAAATAGTCTTAAGCTTATCTCAATTGTTCTAATTCTTCAATAGACAATCCCGTTGTTTCTATAATAAAATCATCATCTAATCCTTTTTGAATTAAATTTTTAGCAATTTCTATTTTTTCTTTTTTTGCACCTTTTTCTTCTGCATATGATAAAGCACTGATTTCATTTAACCTTGACTCTCTGCGTTTTTCATATCTTTCTCTTTCTTTACGATCCCCACTTAATCGAATCAATTCAGCTTTCGCTTCTTTTATTTCAACTTCTACTTTTTCTAATTCTTGAACTAATTCACTATCCGGTTGATTAATAAAATATAGCCATGCCTCTAATTTAGTCTTAACTTCTTCTACACGCTTCACATCTTTCATTTTCTTCAACTCAATAAAATGTAACTCCATCACATCTGTTAATTCTTCATTCGTTTCACAATCTTTCAAACGATAAACACTAATTTAATAAATTAAAGTCCAATAAGTTAATACAGATCGTTCTTGATAGTTTCTGATAATTTTCTCCATTTTCAAGTTGCCCTTCATATAACTTACTCCAATAATATAAGCTACGCTTAATCATGTTGTATTCATCCTTTAGCTGAATTTCAATATTAATATGTTCACCTTTATTCGTCATAGCTTTCACATCTAATCGACTATATTTATCTTCTAAATGACTTTTTTCAATGGTCGTATCTTTTAATATGACTGATTTAATCGGATCAACTGGAGTTAATACCGCATTTAAGAATGAAATCAACACATTAGGGTGATTTTCATTTCCGAAGATACGTTTAAAGACAAAATCCATCTTAGGTGGTAATAACGCTACTGTCATAAGCTATCAAGCCTCTCTTCTTATTCATTTCTTTTATTATACTACGTTATGAATCATCTAACGTAAAATAGTCGTCAATTCAGTAAAATTAGAATTACTTCATCTAATGTTTACAAAAATATAAGCTTGATTGTACTCTATTTTAGCAAGATAAATAAATACACTCACCAAAAATTATGGGAATATTTGTATATTATGCTATAATAGAGATAAAAAATGAAGGGAGTATTTATAATATGAAAAAAATTAGTATTACAATTGTCAGTTTATTATTTTTAGTAATAGGTGGTATACAACTAAATAATTCACTTATACAAAAACAAATACATTCCATTGAAAAATATCTTAATGACGAGAACTTAACTAATAATCAAGTATCATTTGAAGATGGTGCATTTTATATTGAGATAAAAGTAAATAATTTTGATGATGAAATTGTTCTTAATCAAACGAAAAAATCTGAAATAACTAATACTATTGCTTCTAATATTCTTTATTTTAATAGTGCAATCGTACTTTCATTTACTATGTAATTGTTATTTTTTTACATTTAATATTGAAAAAAAAGTAAAAAAATGAAATAATTGTATAGTATAAAGATGAAAAGGAGAATATTATGAAGAAATTATTATTTACTACATTGTGCTTAGGAACATTAATGGGAATTGGGAATCAATCATTAGCTTTTGCTAATCCTATTGAAAATGAATCCAGTGAATTACCAAATGTTATTGATAATCAAGAGATTTATGAACGTTCTGCTGACTTCACTGTTAATATCACTGTGGGAGCCTATGGTCAATACATATCAAAGACTTTTGATGTTAATAAAGTTATCGGTACAGATCATAATGCTATTTATGTTAAATTCTCACCAACACAAATGTCTGGTAAATATACCATTCGAGTGTTTAAAAATGGTTCTGTAATAAGAACCCAAACTATAACAGGTGGTAGTTCTCCGACTTCCTTTACCGTAGAAAACTGCAATAATCCATCTGATAAGTATTATGTAACTGTTAATAATGAAACTGAAAAAACATTAACAGGTTCACTTTATGTAAATACACGCTTAAATTAATCAAACCAAAATAAATCATTAAATAATAAAAAGACACTTGAAAGTTATATTCCAGTGTCTTTTTTCTCGCCTACTTTTTAGAATTAGACGATTAACTCGTAAATTTATTATATCATATTATTATTTTATATCTATTGGATATTAAATATTATTTTAAATAATTAATTAATAATATTTTTATAACAATAAATATATATCTGTTGGATATATTTTTATTGTTATATTTTTTATATTTATATATCAAAAAGTGCTACATATTAAGTAGCACTTTTTGATCCTTAAACTCCTAATGAAAACATTTTTGTCCATTTTTCAATTTGTTCTTCTGTTAAACTTTCATTTTCAGTTTGCGAAACGATCACCATTGAACCACATATAATCTCGTAAATCTCTCCGTTGCGATCATATAGTGGTCGTGTAGGAGCGAAATCTCTAAGTTTCCCCTCCTCATTACAAACAATCGCTATATCATGATAATAAAGAATTTGAATATATCCATTAACTAATTTTTGTAATTCTTCTAAACTACCGTTAATCTCTTTTATTTGTGGTTGGCTTTTAAAATCTTCAATATAAATTACTTTCATTTATAAATACCTCACTTTTTCTTCATTGACTATGTATACATTATAACTCACTCACACATTTCAACTTTTTTTATAAAAATTTAATTCAGATATAAAAAAGGTTAATTAGTTGATTACTAATGAACCTTTTTGTCCTCTATTTCCCAATTCCACGTTATCATTGAAAGCATATACTCATATGCTTGTTCATTAATATAGTTCTCTTTTTCTTCATCATTCATTCCCTCAAAATCACTTTCGTAAAACTCTATATAGTCCTCTTTTTCAGAACCAACTACTCCTGTATGAACATTTATTTTTACAACTATTTTTTTACCACTTCGATTCATTGGGATAGTTGGATCACCTAAAATTTTATAAATCTCGTTCCATGTTTCTTTTGAACCATAACGCTGACCTTGTTCAATATTCCTAATAGCGTTAATTGATATTCCAGTTTCAAATGATAAATCTTTTTGTGTAAGTTTCATTTTTTTTCTTGTTTTAATCAACCACTGTCTTAACTGTTCTCGTTCTAATTTAGTTCTATTCATATTTAACACCTCAATCTATATATCTTTATTATATACCTCACTCACTCACTCGTCAATTCATCTATGGAAACATAAAATAAAAGTATGAGAATTAACTCATACTTTTATTTATTACCATTCTAATTACCTCTAAAACCATTTTGCAATCTTCAAGTGTAGTGTGATTTTGTTGAACATCTAAACCTAATTCCCAACAACAATCTTGCAAACTACACCATTTATTATACATCAAATAATTAGTCATAATTTTCATTAAACACTTATTATCAAATAAAATAGCTTTTAATTGTTTAAGTTCTAATTCATCACACGATTGTTCAATCATTCTTAGATCAAATGAAGTGTTAAAAACTAATAATGTTTTATTTTCTATTACTTGAATTAATTCATTAAAAACCTCTTTAAAAGTAGGTTGATTTATAAGCATATCTTCACTAATCCTATGAACGTTATATGCTCCATCTGATATTTCATTTCTCGTTGGTTTAATCCTTGTATAGAACTTATTATTTCCATCTAAATCAATGATTCCAATTTCAATCACTTCATCATCATAACTAAGTCCAGTCGTTTCAGTATCTAAAATTAAATATTTTTCTTTTTCATCTAACCAACTTTTAAATTCAGTTGCAATCTTATTTTGAATCTCTTTTTTCTTTTTTTCATGAATACAATAGGAACAAATCTTTTCCTCATTCAAATCAAAATGAGAATTATATACCTCATGACACACGACACACGTTTTAGATTTATTTAGATTCTTGATCGCTTGTTGTTTTTGTATTTCAGTTAGTTTCTTTTTCGGCACACACTGTTTTTGCTCATATAAATAATAAATATCGCCTGTAAATTGCTGACTAGCATAATATTTAGGCTTAACATCTGATTTAACTTTAAAACCCTGTTTATACCACTCTGTTTTAGATTTCAAATGAGGATATAACCCTAATTCTGTTCGTTTGATTTTTATTAAATCATATTCATTCACACTAAATCACCTAAAATTTTAGATATATAAAAACAAATAAATAATATTATATTTAAAATTATTTTTCAAATAAAAATTAATAATTATTTTATTATAAATACATATCTAATAGATATATATTTATAATTTTTAAAAAAATAAAGGTGCTACATAATTGTAACACCTTTATTACTAATTCTTGTTGGTAATTCCTTTCGTTTATTGACTAAAATATTAATCAACAATTTCTTCAATTTCAAAACTTCTTTTTTTGTAAAGCGATAAACACTTCCGTCTTTTGTTTTAAAGTTTTGTTAGTAAATCGTCTAGTTGACTAAATAAAGAATAAAAAGCAGTATCTAATATTTTGACATCTTCATCCTCAATAAATGAATATTTTGCTATCTCTCTAGTTGTAGCTGAATCCAATCCACCAATCGCTTTTACAATTAAATTAGCCTGTTCTTCTGTTAATTTTATCTTAAATTCCATCTATTATTTCACCTTAACTTTCAATGAATAGTTTCATAGCATTTCCTCTTAATTTATTTTAAATTATATTTATTTTTTCTCAACTCCATTACTACTGATAAAAGATAGATAAAATATGCTCTTTCTTTTCCTGTCGTACACCTAATCTTTTTCTTAATCTTGTTAGGATTGATTTTTTTTAATTTCTCAATTAAATTATGATCTAAATTTAATTCTTTGACTTTAATAATTTTAATCTCTCCTTATCTCGATTCCTTGACTACTTTAATTGAATAAGATATAACTTATTCAAAAGAAAATATAACATCTTTATATTTTCTTTTCAATTAAAATACATATAAATATATATCTATTGGATATAGTTTATTGTTTTTTAAAAACATAATAATTACTTATTATGTTTTTAAAAACAGTTGATATAATATTTTTATCAATTATTTTTAGGAGGAATTTATTTTGGAAATTAATACTCAAACAAAGATAGATAAATCATTAATTGATTACATCAACTCTTTAACTATCACTGGAATGACACTTAAAGCTATTCTTAAATTAGAGTTAGATCATCTTAGCGAAAAAGAGTTAGAAAATAAACGTAAAAATTTTCAAAAAAAATTATCTAAAAAAGGGTATAAATTTGATAATCAATTAAAAATGTATGTGCTTAAACCACAAGTCGATACTTCTACTTCTGATTTAGTAGAACCACAAGTCGATACTCCCACTTCTGATTTAGTAGAACCACAAGTCGATACTTCCACTTCTGATTTAGTAGAACCACAAGTCGATACTTCTACTTCTGATTTAGTAGAACCACAAGTCGATACTTCTACTAGACAGAAAAAGCTCACTAAAAAACAAAAAAAAGAACTAAAAGAAATAGAAGAAAAATTAAAACAAAATCCACTCTATTTTCACGTAAAACCATATCAAATATTAGAGAACATTGATTCTATTTATAAGCAAAGAGAATCCGATTCGGATCAAATTTGCATGATGATGTACCCATCTTTATTAAAAGAGTTTAAAAAAATAGAGCAACGTTTCGGTTACATTAATGCTTACTATGTTCAAAATTGTGCGATTGTATCGTGTTATGATATAACAGAGGATTTAAAAAACTCCGATTTACTTCTTCAATACTTAGACTTCATTTCTAAAAACTGTCATACTGAAAAGAAAAAACAATTCACCATGCGAACAACTAGATATATTAATCGTGTCGTGAAAAGTGAGTTAGAAAAAACTTTCCCTATTTTAAATAAAGGTGATGTGATTGGATTTTGTTTCTTCGCATTTTTAAAATGTTATGAAAAATCTATTGGAAAACAATAAAAGACATATTCTGCATAGAATATGTCTTTTATTATATATAGAAAAATAATAGTTAGAAGTGGCGATCTTAATTGCTATAAAAAGCTATGCTTTGTTATAGCATATGATTTTAGAACTTTTTTTATGATACGTACCGAATACACATTAAATACATATATAATATGTACTTAATAATCATTAAATATGTACATATTATACACTTAATACATATTAAGTATGCTATTAGTGTGTTTTTTATACGTATTCAGTGCGTTTCTTGTATATACTTTATACTCATATATTACACACAAAATATATACTTAGTACGTATAAAATACGCATTAACTATTGATTTCTTTAAAAGATTACTGTATAATATAAGTATCGAGTTAATAAAATAAAGAATTGGAGAGATGAAAAATGAAAAAAACAGAACAAATCGCTTTAGATTTAGCAAATGGATTTATTAAGGTTTCAAATAAGGAAACACTTTGCTATGAAAATAAATTAAGAAGAATTAAACACAATGACTTTTCAGTTTTTACTCAATCAGACGAAACTGTATATACATTCCAAGATAATCAATATGTACTTGATCCTGTTGGGGGAATTACAAGTGGAGGGCGTAATAATTTACGTTATGGAACAGATCAGTATTTATTAGAATGTTTAATCGCTATTTCAAAAGTAACAGATAAAGTTGATATTTCATTAACAGTCGGACTTCCTTGTAAAGATCATGGTAATAGCGAGATTGAAGAAAAAATTATTAATAAATTAAAAGGCACTCATGTCCTTAAAGTAAAAAATAGAAAAGATGGTGCAGAAGAAAAAGGTCGTGTAATTGACATTAAAGATGTAACTATTCTTTGTGAGCCAGTTGGAACATTATTAGATTTAGTTATTGATGAAAAACTTAATATCGTGTCTGACTTTGAAAATCTTAAATTCTTAATCATTGATATTGGACATGGAACAATGGACATTGTTGAATCAAATGGATTAAATATCATCAATAAAGACCATGCAAATATCGGTGGAATGACACTTGTTCAAGACTACCTAGAACGAATCAATGCAAATCATAGTGAATCGGGTAAAGTCTTTAAAGAATCAGATATTACTATTACTCCAAAAGCTAAAATCAATAAATATCAAAAAGAATGGGATTTTTCTGAGGAATTAGAATCTTCAAAAAAATATGTAGCGACTGAAATAACATCTATTATTAGCCAAAAAGGATATGCCTATGAAGATTATGACCTTGTGGTTTTTGCAGGTGGTTGTTGCTTACAAATCGAAGATTATTTACAGTTACCAGTGAACGGTGTTATTCATGAAAATTGTCAAATTTCTAATGTAAATGGTTATAGAAAATTTTCAAAAATCACGAAAGGATAAACAATCACATGAAAAGAAAAGAAGTAGATTTCCCTAAAAAACAAAATGTCACTTTTTACGAAAAAGACAAAGAATTATATTATAAAATTATTGAGTTAGCAGATAAAGAGGGGAGAGCAGTACAAAACTATATTTTACAACTTCTTCATCAAGTGATACCACTTGATGAACCCTCTCCATCTAAAGTCAAAATTCCAGTTCAAGTTAATCAAAATATAGAAGTAGAAGAAAGTGTAGAAGAAACACAAAATATTAATTCTTGTTCTGAAACTCGAAATAAATTATTAAGTATATCTGGAATGGCTACAAGATCAAATTAAAAGGCACTATATAAGTGCCTTTTTTATATAATCATTTTTACATAAAAAAAACTACTATTGCCAAAACAATAGTAGTTTTTAATTCGAGTTTTTTAATAATAAAGAATTGTTATCTTTATTCTATCATAGATAATAATAGTTGTCATATATTTTTTATGCAATGAAACACTTTTCTATAATTAAAATGATAGACTTTTATTATACCACAAAAAAACTCTTGCTCCAATGAACAAGAGTTTTTTTGATAACCGTATTTCTATTAAGTAATTGTTCCGCTTTATTATAACAAGTTCCCTTATTCTTTTCAATAAAAAAAGAGGTTGTAGATTCACTCTACAACCTCTTTTAACTCAATAGCTTTTTTATGAAATACGTCACATGCCTTACATATTATATCATTTTTTTAAAATTATAACACGTAATATGACAAATTTTAAATTTATCTCTTGCTATAATTAGCATAACACCAACACACTATCACTAGCGTTTTAAAATTTTTTTTAATATTTATTGGATAACTTAATTCAGTAGATGGAATAGAGATAAAGTGATAATCCCACGACTAAATTATTTTTTATTTTTAGGAAATTCTAATTTGTAATTAATATACTTTTCTCCTAATTCCATTTTAATAATAGCGTCATACGTTTTCCCACTTTTTTGACTTGTTAAACCTTTAACTAAAACTTCACCTTTATTTAATAATGACTTAGCAATCGTTTTAGTAATTTTCTTACTTTGGCTTATAAAGAACTTATCGTCTTTCCATATAGCAAGTGAACACTCTTTATTTGAACAATAAAAATTCTTTTCACTTTCATACACTGGACTTTGACACTTCGGACATTTGCCGATTTCTTCTTTTTCTAGCTTTTTATTTTCAAATTGAAAAGTCGCTGCTTTTGACTTTTCATCTTCAACAACCTCTTTAACAAATGATTCAATCTCATACATGAATTGAGTAGCTGATAACTCTCCACGTTCTATTTGATCTAACTTTTCCTCCCACTCGGCTGTCATTTTTGCACTGGTTAGAATAGGTGGTAAAATAGACATTAATTTATGTGCTTTTTCTGTCGCTACTAAATGATTCTTTTCACGTTGAATAAAACCACTTCTAATAATTGATTCAATAATATTTGAACGTGTTCCAGATCGCCCAATCCCTTTTACTGATTTTAAAATTTGATTAAGATTTTTATTTTCTTCATCATCTAACTGGCACTTTTCCATAGCTTCAAGTAATGTTGCTTCTGTATAACGTGATGGTGGTGTAGTCTTTTTAGATTCAATTTGAATATCTTGAACTGATAAAGATTGATTTTCAGTTAGTGGTGGTAATAAAATTTCTTCTTTCTCTTTTTTCTTTAATTTTAAAACATCTTGACACTTCATCTCTAAAGCTCGATAACCTAAATCAATTAGATTCTGTGTCTTGGATTCAAATTCATAATCATTTAAACCGATAATGACTTTAGTTGATTGATATTGATAAGGGGAGTAAGTGGCAATTAACATCTGATAGGCAACTAAGGTCATAATATTTCTTTCTGATTCACTTAATGTATTCCAATCATACTTAATTCCTGTGGCAGTAACTAAAATAGCGTGATGATCTGTAACTTTGGAATCATCAATTACATTATCAACATTAACTAAATGTGTTTGATAATCAGTAGTTAATGAAACTGGTTGAACCTCTTGTAATAAAGATAATAGAGAAGTCATTAACTCTTTTTGTGCTGAACTAACATATTTTGAATCTGTACGAGGATACGTCATTAATTTACTCTCATATAATTTTTGAATAATATCTAATGTTTGTTGAGCAGAATATCCAAATGATTTATTTGCTACTTTTTGTAAAGCAGTTAAATCATAGAGTTGTGGTGCTTTTTTTGTATTATCTTTTGTTTCAATTTGTCGTACAATCCCATTTAATCCGATATGAGAGGTTTTAAATTGTTCCGCTATATTTTTATCATCAAATCTCAAACTCGCCTCAAAACCCTCTAAAATCAATTTTACGACATAATAATCTTTAGGAATGAAGTTAATAATCTCTTTATCACGTTGACAAATCATATTAATAGTAGGGGATTGTACTCGCCCTACATTTAAAACATTTCCATTTCCATATTTTTTAGTGAAAAGTCGTGTACCATTGATTCCAACTAAAAAATCAGCTTGTGAACGACACTTAGCTGATTCTAATAATAACTTTTTCTCTGATCCATCTAATAGGTTAGCCATTCCCTCACGAACAACATTATCTTCAAATGAAGAAATCCATAAACGTTTAACTGGCTTTTGACAATGAATATACTCGTAAATAAGCCAAAAGATTAATTCACCCTCACGACCTCGATCAGTACCACAAATTAAGGTACTAACATCTGAACGCTCTATTAACTTTTTTACATTGTAAAATTGAGATTTTGATTTATCAATAATTTTTGTTCTCCATGTTTTAGGTATGAAAGGTAGAGTATCTAAACTCCACACTTTCAATGATTCGTCGTAATCTTCCATCATAGCATTTGTAATTAAATGTCCATAACACCATGTCACAACATAATCATTATTTTCTAAATAACCATCTTTAGTTTCAAATTGTCCGATTGCTTTTGCAATATCTCTCGCCACACTTGGCTTTTCTGCAATAATTAATTGTTTCATTTTAAAAATCCTCCATATTATCAATTTTTATTCGTAATGTTCATAACTTCATCAACTAAGCTATTCCAATCAGTATCTTCTTGATACTTTTTAATTAAATTATCAATTTTAAAATCTAAATTTATCATAATATCTTTTTTAGAAAAATTGTTTTCAATTAATATTTTCTCTAATTCTTTTTTTATTTGATCTATTGTTCTAACTTCTTCTGTTGAGTGTGTTGGCTCAACTTCTTCTGTTGAGTGTGTTAATTCAAATTCTTCATCTATTTTAGTCATAACTTCTTTTACTAGACTATCCCAATCACGATCTTGTTTATAGCGATCAATCTTATCTCTAATTCTAAAATTCAAAATTGTATCTATTTCTTTTTCATAAGAATTAGGAATATCAAATTCATCAAATAAATATTCTTTTAATCTTTGAATGATTTTATCTGTACTTTCAATTTCTGTTATTTGTTTGATTAAGTTTGAATCAACATTTTCATATTGTATTTCCTTTGAAAGTAATGTTTTAATTACTTTTTTATTTTTTTGATTATAGACTTCAAGGGCATTATCGTCCTCTAAATAATGTAAACATTCTTGTAAAGAAATTTTAGCGTGTTCTGAAATACCATCTACTAATTCTTTAGTATTTTTCTTTTGTAACTTCAAATATCTAAAGGCGGCTCGGAATTGAGATCTAATGGGTTTTTTTCCGGCTCGGATAATTACTCCTTGTTCAAAAGGCATTCGCATTAATTCATCAGAGTGCATTAATGGTTGAGCGTCTAAACTATGTGTAACATTTGAATCCAACTCACCTTGTCTAGAACTAATCGACTTTTGAACAACTGTTTTTTTACCTAATTTGCCCGAAATTTCATCTGCGGTTTTTTTATCAGTAGTTAATAAATAAATAATATTCGTACAGTTATTTTTAATAGTTGGTGCATTTTTATCATATTTACTCTCTAACTGGTTAAAGTCTTGTAAATATAATGTCCAACGGATATTTCTTGAACGTGACATAGCTAATTTAACGTGCATATCGGGAATAGGTGGCATTTGCGCGAACTCATCTAAAATGTAATTAATTCTTCGTGGTGATTCTCCACCATAGTCACGCTTTATTGTCTTAGTTAAAGCATAATAACTCTGTTCAATAAAAATACTTGCTAAAGCCCAACGTGATTGATCGTCGTCTGGACAAATTAAAAATACTGCGGTTGGTTTCTCTATTAAATCATTAAATTCAATCGTATTATTTGAGGTCATTTTAGCAATTCCATCATCAGCAAATAAACTTAAATTTGCTAGAGTATTAGAAATAATACTTTCTTTTGTTTTATCTGAAGCGGAAATGGCGGATGAAGCCATGCTTTTAGCACGATTTCCTATTTCACGCTCTTGGAAAAACCAATCTAACCTACGTTCTTCATCTTCTGTTAATGTATTAGCAAACTCTGATAATAACGTTCTTGTTAAATAAGGTGTTGCCATTTTAGGCTTATATGGAACTAAATCTTCCATCATAGCTAAGATAATACCATTCATTAAATCTTTACTCGTTGTCTGCCAAAATTTATCTTTAGCAGTTGGATCGTTAGTCAAAATTAATGAAAAAGCATTTGTTAAATTGACTGCCTCTGATACATCCCCTTGAATATCAACTGATTTTGTGAAACTTCTTGTGTAAGATTCTTTAATTAACTTAAATGGGTCATAACTATCTGAATAATATGGTTCTTCTAAATTAAGAATTTTAACATCATATCCTCGCTCTTTCAACATAGGGGCCATTGAGCTACATAACTCTCCTTTAGGATCGTTAATAATCATACTTTCTTGTAAATAATTATTTTTAGATTTAGGTTTTACTGGTCTTGATATTAATTCAATAAAAGGGAATACAGAAGTCTGCGATTTCCCCGCACCAGTAATCCCTAAAACCGCATTGTGAGTTGTAGCTGAATCAACATAATAAGAGTTTTCATCAGTATTTAAAATTACCCCTCGTTGGGTTGGAAATTCTTCATCAAATAGGATTCTAACTAATTTTTCTTCACTTGCTAATTTTTTTGAATCATTCTTTAATTCTTCAATACGTTCATTCGCCCAATCGGCACTACCTTTTTCACCATTTGCTTTTAATTGTGGTTTATATAAAAAATAATAGTACCAATCGAAAGCACATAATAAAGCCATAATAACGATAATAACCATATAAACTTTAAAACATTCTTTATTAGGTATTAAATAATAACTAATACTTAAAATTTTAGTTTTAGGAAACGTAAGTATAAATGTAGCCAAATAATTTAATAAAAGAGCGAATAATATCATCCAAATTGTTTTGATAATTTGTTTCATTAATAATTTATCTCTAATAATTTGTTCAAAAGTTAATTTATTTTTTTTATTACTCATATTCTGCCCCTCTCATCATTTGTTCATATTCAGCTATCGCTTTTTCAGTGTCATGTTCAACACGCTTTTTTAATCGTCTTAATTCATAACTACTTTCATGAAGTAATCTATTTTGTTGAAATTTTTTTTGTTCATGTTCTATTTTTTTCTCAAATTCTTTTTGTTGTAAGTCTGATTTATATGTTTTAATTTGCTTTAAAACAATATTACCTAACCTTTGCTTTAAATCTTTCTCTCGGTTTTCTTTATATTTATTGTATAAATGACGATTCCCCTCGCCGTATGCTCGTTTATATACTTCACTTTCATTATCTAATTTTAATTTTAATTCTTCATATTCTTTAGGAAACTTATGTTTTAAAATTAATCGAGATAAAGAATCGACTTTTTCCTTATCCTCATTTGATAATCTTCCGTACTGGTAAACATTAATTGTCTTTGCTAATTCAAGAAACTCTTTATCAAATTCTTTTTGATAAGATTGCTCTTTTACATTAGATAAGATATTTTTTCTTAATAATTCAGATATTTCTTTTTGAGATTCACTACGATCTAAAAATTCAGAAACTACCTTTGATTTAGCTGAATCAAGAGAAGATTGTTTGATTTTCCCTCTTTCTCTCGTAATATTTTTCTCAACAACTGCCACATGAACATGAATATTATCTGTATTATAATGTATCGCTCCTGTCCAATAAGCATTTGATAGCATTTTCTCCTTTTTCAACAATTCTGTCATAGCTGATTTAGTAGCGACTTTAATTTTTCGATCATCAATCACACCATCAAAAATGATTTTATTTTCTTTTAACCAATCATTATCAAAGCTAATAACATGTTGCCACATGATACCTCCATTCTCTTGTGCTTGATTAAATTTTTCTTTATAAAATTTTATTTCTCTTTCATTTAGTTGTTCTGAAAAAGCACTAAATAAGCCTGACGTTTTTTCATCATTTGCCATGTAATCATGATATTTTTCAAAGGCTTCATGACTTTCAATCGCTTCTTCTCTATTCAAGTAACCTAAATAGTTAGAAAATCCTTTTTGATCGTTTGTTGAGGTAACGAACTGTGTTGTTAAAATAACCCCTGGTCGCATAATTCATCATCCTTTTTATATAAAAAGAGTGACTAATTAAATTTAATTAGTCACTCTTAATAATTTATTTTGCTAATTCATTATCTTTATCTATTTTTCTAATGATACGTTTTTTAGGTTTAACCTCATTATCATTCAATAGTTCACTTAGTTCTTTAATATTATTATCGCATGATATTTCTTTAAGTTCTGTTAATCCTTTAATATTCAATTCTTCAATCCAGTTATTATCGCAAGATAAGGATTCAAGTTGATGACAAGGAGATACATCCAATTTAACTAACTGGTTTGCATTACATGAGATTAACAGTAAATCTTCATTATTTTCAAAATTCAAAGATTTAATATGGTTTCTATCACATTCTATTGATAATAGATTATAACAATCACTTAAATCAATCTCTTTCAAATGATTATTATTTAATGCTACAAATTGTAAATCTTCACATTCTTTTAACTGAATACATTCCAGTTCATTATTACTAGCAGAAATTTGTGTTAAGCAACTTTGTCCATCAAGATCGAGAACCGTTAAACGATTATTAGTTACATCTAAAGAAGTTAATTTTGTAACATTTTCATTAGGAAGATTAATTTCATGTAAATTACAACACATAGCATAAACTCTCTTTAATGTATCTATTTTAGAAACATCCAACTCCTTAATCGGATTCAAAGAAACATCTAAAACTTGAAGATTTTTAAATTCTTCAATTCCTGTTAAGTCTTTAATTTTACTATTTGCAATTAATAATCTTTTTTGCTCTTTAATAACATCTAATTGTTCTGATGTAATATCACTTTGATTATGAAGATTAAAAATATCTTCTAGTATAGCCTTTCTAAAATTTTTGTCTGGGAACAGATGATTAATATTTTTTTCTGAATGTAATTTAACATCAACATTATAATTTTCTAATTTTGAAATATCATGGATATAAATTGATGTTAATTCTTCGTTATTCTCACACTCTAAATATTTTAAAACAACATTATTAGTTAAATCTAAATCTGATATAAAGTTATTACTACATAATAATTCTTCTAAGCAAGGACATTCACTTAAATTTAAGTGTGATAATTCATTTCCACTACAAGATAAACTAGATAGCACTGATTGATTTCTTAAATTTAAAAAATCTAACTTATTTGACGTTACATCTAAAGTTTCTAATGTTTCACTTTGAGGTAATTGTATATCTACTAAATTACATTCATAAGCATATAATTTTTGTAATCCTAATAAATCTGATACATCTAATTCTGTAATAGGATTATGAGAAATATCTAATTTTCTTAATGATTCAAAGTATTCAATTCCTTTAATATCGGTTAAATGATGTTTTTCTAAATTTAAAGATTCAATTTTCTTTAAAACCTCTAAATCAGATTCAAAAATATCAGTTGTTCCATCATGGCGATTTAATAAACGTTCAACAATAATTTTTCTAAATTCTTGATTTGGAAATCTCTCATTTACCTTATTCTCATATTCAAAATGTTTTTCAAAATCCATATAACAAGTAAACACACAATCAATATTATCTTTATCATCATGGAATGAATCAAAATCTGTATGTAATTCAATAACTCCACTATCACGTTCTACTAATCCATACTTTTTAATATCTTGTTCAAATCGCTCCCACGATTCTTTTGTAATTGTTCCATCTTCAAGTCCATTTAAAAAATCATCAACTTCAAAATAAATCATTCCACTTTCAGCCATTCGGCTTTCAATGGCACAATATCTTAATAAACTACCACAATCTTTAAGTTTAATTTTAGTTTTTTCACTCATTATTTAATACTCCATCTCTTTCCTACTCGATTTTTATATTAAGTCATTAATGACGTAAATAACTAATGACTAATATATTTAACACTTAAACTTTCTAAGCTCTTTTATCACTCACTAACACACTGTATTTAATTCTATCTTTCCTTTTCTACATCTTTTGTTTTAGTCTTTTTTAGTCGCTTAGTTGTAGATTTAGGTTTATCATTTAATTCCTGTTCTTTGCTATCCGTTTTTTCTAAATTTCTTTCAGCAACTAAGGAAGATTCAATAATTTCTATATATTCTCTCGTTGTGGTAGCAACTTCATTTAATAAAGATTTTTTAGTAGGAATGTCAGTATCTTTAGTCCAATTTTTTAAATAGTTTAGTGAATAATCGCTAGTATCAATCTTAAAATATTGACACACTGAAAAGGCGACTAATTCAGCTTGGAACTCACGTTCTGCCTGTGTGTAATTCTCATGCGTTTCTCTTGTATGTAATTTAGCATGAGCCAATTCGTGTAATAAAGTTTTTGCATTTTGTAATTCACTATTTCGAGGATTCAATGCAACCTCTTTAGTCATTGTATAACTAACACCTTTTGCAACTCCTAATTCAGATTTCGGTTCAATAATTTTAACACCAATATGCTCAGCTATTTTTTCCATCCCTCTATAAAATAATGAATAATCTTTTATTTCTCCCTCTAACCAACGATTAGGGAATAGTTTAGGTAAATCACTCGCTTTAACATTTGTTTGTGATACGTCAAAAACATTTCCAACTGAAAAAGAGGTAAAAGTTTTTGTTGGAATCTCACCACTTTTAATCTTTGCTTTTTCTTCTTTAGTTGCATATTTTAATTGTTTTCGCTCACCATTTTCATCAATAAAATAAGTTGTTTTTTTAGGAACTAAAATTTTAATTCCCTTTTCACCTTTATTTATTTTAAACCCCATATCACTGAAAAACTTAAACGATCCAACCGCAGTAGCACCTCTAAATTGTTCTGCAATTAATAAACTATTAGATAATGAATATTGATAAAACTGTGTCATAAATTTAGTTAATTCGGTTACATCCTCTAAACTATTCGTACGTTCTTTTAATCGTTCATCAATTTTATTAATTAATTTATCAATTTCTTTTTTCTTTTCTTCTGCATAATCTTTTTTATCTATTGCCATCTAAATTCCTCCAAAACAAAAAGTAGTTGAATCAACAACTACTTTTTTTAAAATTTATTAAATCACTATTTTTTTAATTGGATCATAAGTAAGAATCATCACTTCCTCTGATGATTCTTTTAATAATTCAATAATAAATTTATCTGCATTTAATGTTATTTTTTCTTTAGTGTCAATATCTTCAATTAAAATAGAATCGGACGATCTCTCTAACACTATCCCTTTAAATACATTTTCAAATAAAATATCGGTCATTCACTTTCCTCCTAATTATTATTTTATCAATATTTTTTCTTTTTCATTTAACTTAAAACATAACTACACTTCATATTTAACGTTCATTTTCTTTGTCATTACTCTTTGTGCTGATTTTACGTTTTGTTATTTTATATTCCCTCAAATTATACTTATCTTTTAAAAATGAAATTGATTCTTTATAACTTAAATTTTCAATATTAGCGATAAAGTTAATTGCATTTCCACCCTCGCCACAACCGAAACATTTATAAATTTGTTTCTCTTGTGATACTACAAATGATGGAGTTTTTTCATCATGGAATGGACAAACACCTTTATAGTTTTTCCCCGACTTTTCCAATTTAACATAATCACTTATAACCTCAACTATATCTAGTTGTGATAAAAAGTGTCTTATCAATTTAGGAGATATATCCTTAACTTCTTCTATAATTTTTTCTTTCCTATCTACCTTTTCGAAAACTTTTTCATAGATAGAATTCAACTCACACTTTGTTCGACAATAAGTATAGTAATCTTTTTTTTCATTTACAATTTCAATCAATTGATTCTCATTTTTTAAGCAATCACATGGATCGCTCCCCTCTGGAAACATAGAAAATTTAATATGATCTTTTGCTTTATAATCTGAATATTCTTCTCTCATAATTGAACTTAAAAATCTTGCATTTGTGATTGACGCTTTAAATCCAGCATAATCACCATCATAACCAAACACAAAATTTTCTGCATATGGTTTTAACATTTCAATATGCTCTTTTGTTAAAGTTGTACCTAAAGTACAAACAACATTTTTAATTCCTTTTTGATGATAAGCGACTACATCCAAAATTCCTTCGACTATATGAACCTCATTTTTTTCTTTAATATAAGGCTTTGCACGATCCAAATTATAAAGTGTTTTTGTTTTAGAAAACCCCATTGATTCGGGACTTAACAAATATTTCACATCATTATTTTTATCTAGTGTTCTACCATTAAAACCACAAATTTCCCCTCTGCAATCTCTAATAGGAAACATGATTCGATTCCAGTTCCTCTCACCCCCTTTCTCATTTAAAAGTCCTAATTTTTTTAACTCGTCTTGATGTTCTTTTTTTAAATTATTCAAACAAAAAGAATCACTAAAACCTATTTCAAACTCTTTGATAGATTCTAAAGTGATTCCTCTTTCTTCGATTAAATATTTTAAATAATCTTTATTTTTTAATAATGATTCTTGATAAATTTTATTTGCTTCATTAAGTAATTTAGTATTCATCATCTAAATATCCTCGTTTAATTGATTCATTTTTTTCTTTTTCTGTTCCGCTTTTATGACTTGTAGACGCTTAATATCTTCATTGACTTTTTCTGTCGCAACTCCAAAAATATCATGAACATAATCACCATACTTGTCGTGTGGCATATTAATTTTTTGTGATAATAATAAATAATTTAAAACCTGTTGCTCCACTTTTAAGAGTTTATTATTTTCATTCACTGCTAGTCGCATAGACTTCATTTTTTCATTTAATTTTGATGAAATAGCATTTGCTAAATCATCAACATAACTACTTTCTATTTTTATATCATGAAGAATCATATCTTCAATTACATCAGATATAGTTTTATTTTGAGCCTTTGCTTTTTCTTTAACATATTTGTGCAAATCAGTATTCACTCTTGCATGAATCTCTTTTAAATTAGACATTTCTTTAATTTCACCTCTTTTTTATTTGGGATTTTTGTGGGATTTGTTGGGATAATTATGGGATTTAACTTCGTGTATTGGGATTTTTGTGGGATTTAATGTCAGGCATTAGCCGACCTCTCAAACTTGGTACTACCAAGTTTTCTAGCCGTTTAGACGGCTAAAACCCCTTATGCTCTTTCAAAAAATTGCCCCCTATGTGGGGCATTTTTCAAAACTCGTGAAATTTTTGCTTCGCAAAATTTAACCTTGTCGCTACGCTCCATTTAAAAATTTATAAGGCATTAGCGGTAAAACTTAAATTTCTTGATCCATAATTAGACTTATCTTTTGTTCATAATACGCTCTAAAATATTAGAATTTTCTTCGATAGCTTGTTGATTTTGTTTTAAAACATTAGCATTAATTAAAAGAACTTGCTTCAATTCTTCCATTAAATTAACATAACGATTTTCACATTCAAACTGAATATCTTCTAATGATAGTTTCGTAAAAATATCTAGTAAAAAAGCTGATCGTGATTTATAACCTAATTCTTTAGCTTTAGCATTTAATCGTTGAGCCACATCTACTGGAACATTTTTAACCTCTATTCTTTCATACTGTTTCATATTTTTTCACCTTATTCAGCATTAATTTGTTGCTCTAAATTAGCGATTTCCTCTTGATACTGTTTAATTAAATCTTGTAATCTCGTATCTTCGGGATTACTTTCAGCGTCTTGTTTTAATCGTTCAAATTCTTCTAATTTTAAATCTAATTGTTGTTGTAATTCCTCTTTTGAGTATGTAATATTTTCTTTTTCTTCAATTCCTGTTGTTGGTGATTCTGTAACTGGTGTTTCTGAATCTGTTGCATTTTGTTCATTAGAAATTGTTCCATCTGTTTGTGAATTAAAAATACTTGGTGATGGATTTTCGTAAGAAATATTATAATCATTACTTGTCATAATCTGATCTGTGGTTTTAACTTTTCGATAGTCCATTGTTACACTCTTTTGACTATGATCTGTTGAATCAATCAAAAATAATTCAACATAATACCAATTTTGTTTTTCATTTTCTTCGGTATTTTCTAGCTGAATACGATAAACTGCTCTTGTTTTATTTCCATTGTCACTCCACGTCCATCTATCTAATTCAACGTCATATTCTGTTCCATCTAAATTATGAACAACGGGTACTAATTCATATTGTGAATTTGTTCCATTTAAATAAGTTGTTTCAAGAATAATATCTAAGGCATTAATTTGTGACATATAAACTACATCTTCAACTCTAACTAATGCCTGTGAATTATATAAATCCATCGTTGTATATGTGTTATAGTATGGACGATCATCTTCTCCCCATAATTTTGTTGAAAAGAAAAATCCAAAGCCTAAAATCATTATGATTGTGACGATTTTATACAATTTATTAGTTGCCATATGTCCTCCTTATTAATTAGGCTTGTTGTTGCCCGTATTCTTTAATTAATGCCATAACGTCATCAAAACTTAGATTATTCTCGCTCATTTGTAGAGCTAATGCCTTACGTTGATCATTTTCGATTTCTTGCACTAAAGCTGATTTTTCCTCTTGCAACTCTTGAATTTTTTCATCAATTTTTTTCACCTTTTGTTGATTTGCTTCAATAGTTTTTAAAGTCTTTTTCATGATTAATTCCTCCTTAATTATTTAATGGCAACCTTGTTTCAGAATCAATTTTTACTCCGTTTTCAATCCATTCAAAATGCAAATGACTCCCCGTTGAATTACCACTATTCCCTTGATAACCAATGACTTGACCTACTTCCACTTCTTGATTCACTTGAACTTGAATATCACTTGTTAAATGAGCATATCGTGTGATAATTCCGTTTCCATGATCGATAAAAACACGATTCCCATATCCCCCAGGGTGTCCATAGTACCCACCATTACTAGGATAAGAAGATACTACTGTAATAACTCTACCACTCATTACTGCTCGAATCTCTGCTCCATAATAAGCTGAAAAATCTGTTCCCCCATGATTAGGATAGCAAGTAAAATTACAAGTTATTCTAAAACTTGATGAATAAGGAAGTGTTAATGTTCCATCACTCACAATAGGAGGTAAAGTTTCATCTTCATTCTCCTGTTGTTGCTGAATAGCTAAGGCTACTCCAACATTCTCTTGGGTGATACTCTCTCCTACAACTGCAATTAAAAGGACTACTATCACAATGATAATTACTTGTGATGATAGTAGTCCAAATACCCACTTTGCTAGTTTATATTTATGCCACAATGAATATAATTCTTGCATGAATTATCGTCCACCTTTAAATAATTTTAATTCTTCTTTTGTGACGTGGACTCTGAATTTGTAATTTGAATCTCCTGTAATATTTAATAAAACTTGTCCTTTTTCAAAATAAGGAATTGATCGAATTTCATTTTCTGTCATTTGATCGTTAAAAATACTTCTAATATGCTCAATCGCATTTGGATCTTGTTTCATAATAAATTTATATTGAGTTAACTCAAATAATGTTTTAATCTTTTCAAAAATTTCTCCTTGTGTCGATGGAACAGCGTCACGAATAGATTGTGAAGCAAAGATTAATCCACCAAAGTATTTACGCGCTTCTCGTGAAAACCTAACTAAATAATCAACCCCAGCAACGTTTGATGAATTTAAAATATTATGTGCTTCATCAATAATTACTGCAAACCCTCGTACATCTTCAATAGAAACTTTTCCATCTTCATACAAGGATTTTTGCTCACTTCCTAACTCAACTAACTCTTGCCATAAATGAGATAAAATATTAAACATTTGTGCTTGATATACGGTTGAATCTAAACTAGTCAAATTTCTTAAAGTATAAATAACAGTATCTTCTTGATATGTTTCTACGGTAGATGGGCGATCAAATAATGAACCATAATTATAAATAATACGCTCTAACTGAATTTGTAAATTTTCTAACTGTGATCTGCGGTGACTTGAAATTGATTGGTCTGCAATTATTTTTTTCAAAGCATTTAAAACATCTGAAAACACTGGTGATTCTTCGTGACTATCATAAACATTTTTTAAAATCATTCCAAATTGAGCAACCTCATGATCGTTTAATGCCGGTGCGATATAACGTAAAAATGTTTCGGCTTTTGATAAAGATGTTTCAGTACTTCCTGTTTTTGCAAGTGGATTAATAACCTCACTTGTACCATCTAATGAGATAATTTTTCCACCAAATAATTTAGCTAAATCAACAGTTTCTCCAACTGGATCAAGCACTCTACAACGGTGATTTGTAATTGTAAAGTTCTTAATTAATTTTTTTAACAGTGTAGATTTACCACTTCCCATTGTTCCAAACACACAAGCATTATAATAAGGTCTTTTATCGGTTTGATGAAATAAATCAAATACAATTCCTCCATTATCGTCTGAATATCCGATGTGTACCCCTCGTGGATCAGATAATTTAGAAAATGAAAAAGGATAACCAGCTGCGACTGTTAACGTCGGCATAGCTACTCCTTTTCTTTTATAAAAATTCTCTTTTGTACTTGATCTAAACATCGTTCTAAATTCATTTTCCTGTTCATTTAATAAACAAGTTCCAGTCACGCTATATTTTTTTAAGTGCTGAATCACTTCATTTACTTTTTTCTCTAATTCCTCTTTAGTCGGTTTAAAAATATATAATCGTACTGCTACGTTATAAACTACTTCACCTGTGGCATCTAATTCAGATGCTAATTGATCTAACTCTTTATATTGCCTACGTGCTTTAATACGTGCAATATTATCCTGTTCATCATATATACGGGTTAATTGTTCTGTAATACTGCGGTCTAAATTTTCCTCAACCTTTTCTGTTTGAATTGGTTCTAATGTTGCCATTGTCACCACATCAGTGATTTTAAACATATTAATCCATAAGGCATTTACATTCTGCGGATATTCATGCACATAAATACAACATTCATATCCATCACCCTTTCTAACAAAATCGGGTTGATAACTAATTCCCCCGATTGGGGCGATAATTCTCACAAAATTATCATCAACTTGTGTTCTAGCCTGTTTTAATTTTTTTTCACTACGCTTTTTTTTACTCACCATCATCACCCCTTAATCGATTTGCTACAATAGAATTTAAATTGTGTAATTTATAAAGTAAAGCATCTTTTTCAGTAACACTAATTTCCTCGCAGTTCAACGCTTTAATTCTCATTAATTGTGATTTTTGCTCAATTACCTCTTGATTTGATTCCCCGAAGAGTACAACAAAATAATGTTCTTCTGTTGAATATTTTTGTAAATTAGTTAGTTTATCAACTTCAACTTGTAACCAATGTTTTTTATGTGGATTAGTTGTCTGTGAAATTTTATGCTGATAATAATTGATTTGCTTTTGATAATCTACTAAAAAATCTAAGATAATAAAATTTAATGATTTTTTTAATGATCGTAACCCACTAGCAAACTGTTCAATTAAAATTTGTAAATCAGTTGGGTGTAATTGTCTTGCCCCACTTACTCCATTAACTTTTAAAATTTCAATTACTTCACCATCTTTATTAGTGTAAAAATTAAATGAAGATCGACCAATAACTTGCATTTTCTCTTTAACTGTTTTAATTGGTCTTTCTTTTTTAGATGGTGTTTTAGTTTTTTTTATCTTTTTTTCTTTACTCTCTTGTTTTGTTTTCTTCTTTTTCATGACTTTTCACCTCTCTATCTAACGTCATAGCACAATACCAATTTCGATCACTAAAAAGCCAAAACATATAGCTTTCCCAACGTCTTTTCCCCGCACTATTTGGTACTGGCAACGAAAAGAATATTCCTAGTAGTAAGCAGAATATAAAATATAACGTTTGGAAATTACTGTGTACATATGATTCAAAGGCGAGTGATATAGTTAATACACTCGCCATAAAAATAAAATCGGATAAATAAAATAATTTTGTAATTTTTATTTCAGAATTTATCTCTCGTGGAATACTATACAATCTTACTTACTCCTTTCTTTTTTTATTTTTTGAACTCTTTCTATTAGATTTACTAAATTTTCCTTTTTGCTGTTTTTGATTTTCACTTTGCTTAAATGGTTGAACATCTTGAACTACTGGAATTGGATTTTGTTGAACTACTCTTGTCGATTCAAACATTGTCTGTGGCATTGTAGAGCGTTCTACTGGCTCATTTGCCACTGGATTTACATTTAGCGATTCAAATGTTTGTTGTGGCATTGTAGCACGTTCTATCGGCTCATTTGCTACTGGATTTACATTTGGCGATTCAAATGTTTGTTGTGGCATTGTAGAGCGTTCTATCGGCTCATTTGCTACTGGATTTACGTTTGGTGATTCAAACGTTTGTTGTGGCATTGTAGAGCGTTCTACTGGCTCATTTGCTACTGGATTTACGTTTGTCGAATTAGTTCCCGTTGAAAAACTTAAAGATTCATTCATTAATGGTGTCGGAATGGAATTGAATGGTAATTCATTACCACCCTCATCAATATCATTTTCATTAACATACCCACTATGATAAGTAGAATCTTGATAATTATCTAAATCTGTACTATATGTTTGATATTCTTCAATCGGTTCACTTAGTTCATTTTCATCTATATCTCGTTTTACTGGCTCATTAAAGTTTTGTTCTGTCTGTTCTTCATTAGATGAATTATCAAGTAAACTATTATCAACTTCAGATTTATTATCAACCTCGGTTGTTTTTAAACTTTCATTAGGCTTATCATCAACTTGGCTCTGTTGTTTAGTCTGTTCCAGGTCAACTGGATTAACTGATTTATGATTTTGATCCATGACATTCATCGGCTTACTACTATCAACACTTGTTGAGAACGATAAATCATTATCATTTTTTGGTTTTTTAGAGGATAATTCGTTATTATCCTTATCTCTATTAGAAGTATAGTAATCTTGCATAATATCAGTAGCCTTTTTATCTGATAATTTACCAGTAGCATAACCCCCAACATTTCTAACCACATTTGAAGCTGAATCGATTAACCCCTTAGTCGATTTCAACGTACTTGCTCCAAATGCCATAGCTCTCATAGCGTCTGTTGAAAGTCCTGCGTCTTTCCCTGTCAACTTCTCTACTATTTTGGGCCCATCTATTAAGGCTAATGCTCCACCAATTTGTAATAAAATTTGAACATAAATATTAGTGTTAGTATCATTGATCCATGAACTATATTTTGTATAAATTACAAAAAGCAGCACTACTAAAAACATTAAAACAAATGTATTCCCAATTTCAGATAATAACTTTTTAAATTTCCCCGATCCATCAATATCTAAAATTGCAACTCCTGTTGCAATTACTTTTTTAAACCCTAAATCAAAAATTAATCTTGCAAATTTAACTCCCGAAAAAACATAAGCTATCGCCATCACTAACAACTGCAAAATTAAAGCTAACCAATTTTGCACTTGATAACGATAGAGAAATTCTTCTCCAAATGATGTAAACAAAACACCATCTGATAACTTTACCTTTTCAAGAGAATTGTTTTTATAAACCAGTGCATGATCGAAAATAGATTTATCAGCTTTAGTATTTATATCGAAATATTGAAAAGCGTCTGATGTTAAATTATTTTTATGAGATAGTGAATCATAACTTGCTCCATTTGATATTTGATTTGCTACATACTCAATATCAATAATAGAAGAACGGATTAATTCTTGTGATAATGTCAAATTCCCACTGTTCGATTCAATCAGAGAATCAACACTAGCACTCATTAAATCATTAGCAACTCCCATTAACCATGAAAATCCCGATAATAAACAAATTGTAACAACAATATTTCTTAAAATTTTTTTAGTATATTCATGATTTTGATCTGACTTAATCCATAACTTATAACCAATAAAAATAAGCGTTGGTGCTAATAATAAAAAATAAATTTTGTTTACTTGTGATAAGATTCCATTAATCCATGATGATTCAAAGAAACTGTAAGGTAGTTGAATTAATTCATATAATCCTGTTGAAATTCCATCAACGATCCATGATACTCCCGACACAATCCACCATAATAACATTCTTAATGCCGTACTAACGAAATTCATCACTTCCATATGAGGATATAGGGGCGTATATGCCCCCCCTCCATATACCGCAAATACACTTGTAAAAGGTATAAATAATATCGCTAGAAGTGATAAAGAAGATGTTATAATAATCTTCTTCATTTTCTCACTCCTTTTTTATTGAACCATTGATTGAATCCATTGTGCTAATGTAGACGCTCCAAACACTAAAACTGCTCCTACAACTGTTGGTATAACTAATTTTTTAGCTACTTCAATACCATTTTTTCCTCCCCACCAAATCTGATAACCCGCAAACATAACGATTGCCACTAAAACCGTTGCTCCGATTAATTGCCCCGCAGTAATAATTTGATTAGTTACGTTAATAATTTGTTGCATAATTAAATTCCTCCGTTTTTTTACATTTTTTGACATTGTTTTTTGTTATAATAATGAAGTTGTAATTAATGTACTTACTCCTTATTAATTGAAAAGACTACCTAATCTTAGGTAGTCTTTTTTAATTGTCCAATGGAATCACCCCCTTTCAAGGCATAAAAAAAACAACTTTCTAAAAGTTGCTACTTATGAAATATTAAAAATTCATATATTTGTTTATCTATAATTGATATAGATTTTTTAACTAATTTCTCCGTTCCGTTCAAATAACTTTTGGAAAAATGAAAAAATTCTTCACTACCGACATACTCCTTAACTTCTGAAACAATGGTTTCAATACTATTAAATGTTTCAAATCTTTTTCGCTCTAATACTCTCAACAAAGCAACTGACAATAAATTTCTTGATACATCATTCCAAAAAGAATCCTCACTAGGATAAATAATACTATTGGCTAGTTCATCACACTTACCTCTTACTTCCATTAAAGAAAGTTGTATCTCACTGATTTCTTTTAGCATAATTCGATTCACCTCTTAATTTTCTCTTGCTCAATATTTAACGCTCCTTAATCCTTATTTTTCATTAATAAATCCTCTTGTAGAGATAATCTTTTTCTGATTCCTCAAACCTTTTTTCAGCCTTTGATCCACCAATGACAGCCATAATTGGTACTACTCCTAAAATAAATAAAATAAATCCTCCTAACAACCACCCCAACATTATAAATCACTCCTTATATTTTTAATTTAACTGACTTTATTTTTAGAATCGTATTTATGATTAAAAGAAGTTATTAACTCTTTTAGCGTTGTGACTAAAATATATTTTGCAGTTTTCTCATTAACATTTAAAATGAACTGTGTTTCTTTAATGAAAGATTCTCTATTCATATATTTAATCAAATCTAACATAAATTCATAATGACTTTTCCACCTATAATTTTCTGAAACTAATAGAATTAAAATTGTCCGTTGGACTAACTGAACTGACTTTTTCCTTACTTTCAAATCACCTTTCATTCCACTTAATAATTCTAATGAAATATTTTTACTTTTATTTAACTGGTTTTTTAATAATTCTAATTCATGTACCATTCGTTTATTCCTCTCTTACAGTTTAAAAAACTTTTTTTCTCTAATTTCATATGTACCTACTCTTAAATCTAATTTTTTTAATACATATGGTAATCTATCTAATCGACAGCGACAAATCACACGTTGAGTTTTTAAATCAACAATAACACATTTATCTTTGATGTTATTTTTTCTAATCATTGTCAATGATAAAACTAATATAGAAATTAATATAATCATTGATAACACGTTAATCACCTACTATTTATTTAATATTTGATAGGTTAGACAGACGAAAAAAAATAAGGAAGAGTTTTAGATTTTGGGTATTCCTCGTCTGCCTAACCTATCAATTCAGTTTGACTGAAGATAGGCATAAAAACTAATTAAATATATGGAGAGAATTTTTAACTTCTCCCCCTATATTTAATTTTAATATGAATTTAACACACCTATATTATAACTCACTCACTCATTTCAAGTTTTTTTAGTATTGAGATATAAAAAAAACAACCGTTATAAATGGTTGTTTACTTAAATAACTTCAACAAATTATCTCTATTTAAATCTTCTAGTTGTTACGTTTACGTTTTTTAGTTGCTACTGCTGATCCTACGATTACTAATGCAAGTCCACCAATCATTAACGTATTTTGATCAAATCCTGTTTGTGGCACTTCAACAATCGCTTTATCAAGCATTGTCACAACTAATTCTCTATTATCATCTGTTACAGTAAATTGAATATCATCTGCTAACTGATAACCTTTTGGTGCTTTAACTTCGTGTAAAGTATATGTTCCATGTGCTAATCCCTCAACAACATACGCTTTTCCATCTGTGATAAACTCACGAACAACATTTCCATTTTCATCGATGATTTGTAATGTCGCTCCCACTAATGGATCATTATTTTCATCTACTTTTTCAATGATAGTTTTTGTTAATTCGTCCGTAACCTCTAATATAGTCACTCCATTATCATCAGTTACCGTAAATTCAATGTCTAAAATCTTTTGGAATCCGTTAGGTGCGGTGATTTCTCGTAAGATGTAATCTCCATGCTCTAACCCCTCTACTACCTTTGTTTCATCAGTTGTTGTCCATTCTTCGACTATTTCACCAGTAGCTTTATTGATGATTTGCATTGTTGCTCCAAATAGTTTATTTCCATCTGAATCAAATTTATCAATTTCTACTCGTGTCAATTCATCTGTAACCTCTAATACTGTGACTTTATTTTCATCAGTTATCGTAAATTCAATGTCTAAGATTTTTTGGAATCCGTTAGGTGCGGTGATTTCTCGTAAGATGTAATCTCCATGCTCTA
>OLVP01000301.1_pt1 | contig 43811 bp, 32 predicted proteins | sample 1673281 | NCBI WGS metagenome assembly OLVP01 (sample SAMEA3178940, study PRJEB25190) | human gut metagenome | biome: human gut; feature: human-associated habitat; material: faeces | place: Austria | collected 2013
TAGCACAGCATGTCGTTCATCCAGCCCATGTTCCACTTGAAGTTGAAGCCCAGACCGCCGTCGTAACCCGGCTTGGTCACCATCGGCCATGCGGTGGACTCCTCGGCGATCATCATAACGTCCGGATGATCGGTCAGGATGTACTCGTTGAGCAGCCGCAGGAAGTCAACGGCCTCGAGGTTCTCACGGCCGCCGTGGACGTTCGGCCGCCATTCGCCCTGCCGGTTGTAGTCCAGATACAGCATGGAAGCGACCGCGTCCACACGCAGGCCGTCCATGTGGAATTTCTCGATCCAGAACATCGCGGAGGAGAACAGCAGGTTTCTGGTGGAAACCTTGCCGTAGTCGAATACGCGCGTGCCCCATTCCTTGTGCTCCATCTTGAGCGGATCGGCGTATTCGTACAGGTACGAGCCGTCAAACTCGACCAGTCCGCAGCCGTCCTTCGGGAAGTGCGCCGGAACCCAGTCCATGATAACGCCCAGACCGGCCTGATGCGCCTTGTCGATCAGGTACATCAGATCCTTCGGCGTGCCGTAGCGGCTGGTGGCGGCAAAGTAGCCGATTACCTGATAGCCCCACGAGCCGTCGAACGGATACTCGGTCAGCGGCATAAACTCGATGTGGGTGTAGCCCATTTCCTTGACATACGGCACAAGCTCGTCCGCCAGCTGGCGGTAGGAGTAGAAGTTGCCGTCCTCGTGCATCTTCCACGAGCCAAGGTGGCATTCGTAGATGTTGACCGGATTGGAATACGGCAGGTGCTTTTTGCGCCAGTCCAGCCACGAGGCGTCGCCCCATTCGTAGCCGTCGAGGTCATACGCCTTGGTGGCGTTGCCCGGACGGGTCTCGAAATGGAAGCCGTACGGGTCGGACTTGTCAAACACATCGCCGGACTTGGCCCATACACTATACTTGTATGCGGCATATTCCGGAATATTCGGAATAAATTTCTCCCAGATACCCTGTTCATCGCGCGTCATATAATCGGCGTCGCGATTCCAGTCGTTGAACTCACCCATGACGGAAACTTTTTCGGCCTCCGGTGCATAAACACGGAACAGATAACCCTGCTCACCATCCTGCACGAAAGGGTGGGCTCCCATGTAATCGAACGCGCGACAATCCCGGCCGGAATAGAAAAGCTCGCTTCGCTTTTCCGCGGCGGGTGCTGCGGATTTTTTCTTCATACAGCATCTCTCCCTTTACAGCCGCCAAATGAAGGAAAATACGAATATTTTCCAACAGTTTGTGTACTTCGACAGAATTTTGGCGGAATACCCTCAATTTAGTTAGATATAGTATACATCACATAAATAGAAAAGTCCAGCAATTTAGCACAATTACTGGACTTTCTTTACAGAAATTTTGTTTGCTTTCCACATCATTTGAGTGGGAATGACAAAATAACGTACAATTCGATATAAATTTGTTTAGAAAATGTGACGGCGGATGAGATCAAGCGCCGTAGAAGCGGCCTGCATGCGCACACGGTCGCGGCCGAGCGAGGACTGCATTTTACGGGTAAAGAACTTGCCGTCGTACCAAACGCTGATATAGACCAGACCGGTCGGCTTGTCCTCGGTGCCGCCGCCCGGGCCGGCAATGCCGGTGATGCCGATGCCGATGTCCGAGCCGAGCGCATTTGCAACGCCGACAGCCATCTGCTCTGCGGTTTCGGGAGATACCGCGCCGACCGTATCGAGGGTCTCCTTCTTCACGCCGAGCACCTTCTCCTTGACACTGTTGCTGTACGAGCATACACCGCCGAGGTAGTAATCGGATGCGCCCGGGATGTCGGTCAGGCGCTTGGACAGCAGACCGCCGGTGCAGCTTTCGGCTACTGCGAGGGTCAGCTTGCGCTCGCGCAGGCCGTCGCCGACTACCTGCTCGAGAGAGTCAACGTCTACGCCGTAAACGTCGTTGCCGAGCAGCTTCAGGATTTCGTCAACGACCGGATCGAGCATCTTCTCGCATTCTGCTGGGGTGTCCGCCTTGGCGGTAACGCGCGCGAAGCACTCCGAGGTGCGGGCATACGGCGCGATGGTCGGATTTGCGCTTTTTTCCATCATGTCGTGCAGGATATTCTCCATGTTGCTTTCGCCGAGGCCGAATACGCGGATGTTGCGGGATACGATGCAGCCGCCTGCCAGCTTGTACAGATATGGCATTGCACATTCCTTCCACATCGGGTTGCACTCGCGCGGAGGGCCGGGCAGCATGAGAACGTGCTTGCCGTCGGCCTCAAACGCACAGCCGGGTGCCGTGCCCCACAGGTTGGTGAATACGGTGCAGCCCTCCGGCAGCCATGCCTGTTTTTCGTTGTTCTTGGTCATTTCGCGGCCGATGGTCTTGAAAAAGTCGGTCAGACGGTCCATGGACGGCTGATGCAGTACCATCTTTTTGCCGAAAACGGTCGCCAGCGTCTCCTTGGTCAGATCGTCAAGGGTTGGGCCAAGGCCGCCGGTGGTGATGATGATGTCAGCACGGTCCTTTGCCTCGCGGACTACGCGCTCGAGACGTGCCGGATTGTCACCGACAACGGTCTGGTAGAATACATTGATGCCCAGCTCGGACAGACCCTGCGAGATCAGCTGTGCATCGGTGTTTACGATGTCGCCCAGCAGGATCTCTGTGCCGACTGCGATAAGTTCTGCGTTCAATGAAAGTTCCTCCTTAAATCAAGGGAATTGCTATTTTAATTAGTAATTAGTAATTATGGTGCGGCCGCTGGCCGATATTGGATTATCGCGTAAGCGATACCGCAATTACTCATTTCTAATTATTACGGAAGGTGGATAATCTCCACACCCTTAACCGCCTCGTCCACGAGTGCTTCAACGTCGAGGTGGCTCTCTGCCTCGAGGATTTTCGGCATCTTCGGCTTGGTATTCGGGTGCTTCGGGGTGAATACGGTGCAGCAGTCCTCGTAGGGGAGGATAGAGGTCTCGAAGGTGTCGATCTTACGGGCGATTGTGACAATTTCCTCCTTATCCATGCCGATGCAGGGACGGAATACCGGCAGGTCGCACACCGCGCCGGTAACGGCCATGGCGGGCATGGTCTGGCTGGCAACCTGACCGAGCGACTCACCGGTGATGAGCGCACCGCAGCCGTACTCAACAGCTACGCGCTCGGCAATGCGCATCATAAAGCGGCGCATGATGAGCGTGAACAGCTCCTCGTGGCACTTTTCGCGGATCTCCTCCTGGATCTTGGTGAACGGCACAACCATGACGCTCATGCGGCCGCACCACGCAGTCAGCTTACGCCCCAGCTCAAGCACCTTTTCCTTGGCGCGCTCCGAGGTATAGGGATAGCTGAAAAAGTGGATGCCCACCAGCTCCAGACCGCGCTTGGCCATCATCCAGCCCGCGACCGGGCTGTCGATGCCGCCGGAGAGCAGCAGGGCAGCGCGGCCGTTCGAGCCGATCGGCATGCCGCCCGCACCCGGCTCAGGGCCGGCATGGACAAAGGCGTATTTTTCACGCATCTCAACGTGCACGGTCAGGTCGGGATGGTGCATATCCGGGCGGACAGACGGGAACAGGTCGGCCAGCTCGCCGCCGACGTGCTGGCTGATCTCGGTCGAGGTCATGGGGAACTTCTTGTCCCCGCGCTTGGTTTCGACCTTGAAGGTCTTTGCCTGCGCAAAGCGCGGCGCAAGGTAGGACTGCGCGGTCGCGATCACGCTTTCAAGCGTCTTTTCCGGGCAGACCGCCGCGCGCGAGATGGTCGCAAAACCGAACACATGGCGCGCGCAGTCCATGACCGCATCGGCGTCCGCATCCTCGGGCACTTCGACGTACACGACCGACTGGCGCATGGAGATCTCGCAGTCCGCGACATGTTTCATCCGGCGGGACAGGTTTTTGAGCAGCCGGTCCTCAAAGGTTTTGCGGTTGAGGCCTTTGAGGACGATCTCACCGCACTTGAGCAGTAATACTTCTTTCATAATGTCTCCTTACTTTATTCACTTCGCAGGCCGTTAAACGGCTGCGGTTGTTCCACTTCGATTTGGCCGCGCGCGGCCGATACAATGATGCAGTATGGGTCGCCGTCCTGCACGGCGCAGTAACCGTAATAGCCGAGCGGATCGCGCCGCTCCGGCATCGTGCATCCGATGATATCCCCATTGTCAAGCGCGTACTCAAACCACACGGCGTCTCGAAATGCATTGGCGTCAAACGGGTACAGATCGGTATAGCCCGCCTGCCCGACCATATCCTCCGCCTGCGCGGCGCTTACCGGATGTACAATCAGCAGGTAAATGCCGGCCACCAACAGGCCGGTCATAAACAGCAGCCCGACCGCCGCCGGGCGGTTATCCTTCCGGCGCAGGTGCAGCGGCACGAAAAGCACAAGCCATGCAGCCAGCAGCCACACAGCAAGACGGTATGGCTCGGTCAGAAGCGTGTAAAAACAGCATACCGGTACCAGGCACCAGAACAGCGTGCACAGCCGTACAGCAATGCTGTTCCGGTCCGGCGGCTCGGAAGGAAGGCTGCCCTGCGAAAGCCAGCGCCCAAGCGGGTAGGCGGGCGCCAGAATGACGATCCACCAGAACACCCTGATATCCCCCGCAAGCAGCATTCTGCCGTACACCTTGTAATGCAGCCACAGAAGCATAAAGCTGAATGCAGCCCACATGACAGCGGCAAAGAGCCATTCCCTGAGCGGATACTTTTTCTCCTGCATGGAACCGACCTCACTCTATCCTGATGTAGGGGCGCGCATTGTGCGCACGTTCTGGCGGTTTATCTGACGATGTAAAACGTATCCCACTTTCTAAGCGGGCAGAATATGCCGCTGCGCGCGGCAGGCGCACAAGAAGGGAGAAACCAATGGTTTCCCCCTTCTTGCGAATCATCCCCTTTCCTTCAGGGCGCGCTGCGCGCGCAAAGGTAAGTACCTGTTTTCGGCCTGCGCCCAGCTTTGGGGACACGGCAAGAAAAACGGGTTCCACCCCAGAGGGTGCAGATGGGATAAAAGAGCGCTTATACATCTTCGCAAGCTCTCCCGCTCCCAGGGACAGGCGCGCGGCTTAACAGCCGCGACGTCATCGCAACGCCTTGCCAGGCGTGTACCCGCCGCACGCAGCGGCACTTCCGTCCCACTTGGGAAGTGGAACCCCCTTGCAAACTGATGAAAGGTTGCGAACAGAAATGACAGGCTATGTCCACTCCATTCAGTCGCTTGGCGCGGTCGACGGGCCGGGCGTGCGCTACGTCGTATTCATGCAGGGCTGCCCGCTGCGCTGCGTCTACTGCCACAACCCGGATACCTGGCTGACCGAGGGCGGCGAGGAGTACACCGCCGACGAACTGGTGCGCAAGGCGCTGCGCTTCCGCCCTTACTGGCGGAACGGCGGCGGCGTAACCGTCACCGGCGGCGAACCGCTTCTGCAGGCCGAATTCGTTGAGGAATTCTTTGCCAGGCTGCATGAGCACGGCGTACACACCGCGCTCGATACCTCCGGCGTGGGCAATCTCTCCAAAGCGGAAAAGGTGCTCGCGCACACGGATTTGGTTCTGTGCGACCTGAAATTCCTCACCAAAGCGGATTATCTCAAGAACTGCCGCGCGGATTTCGACCAGATTGAGCGTTTCCTGCAGCTGACCGCGATGAAAAACGTGCCGCTGTGGATTCGGCATGTGGTTGTGCCCGGTCTGACCGATGGTATGGACCATTTGCGCCGCGTCAAAGCCAAGGCGGAAAGCTATCCCAACTTTGAAAAGCTGGAGTTTCTGCCGTTCCACAAGCTGTGCATGGAAAAATATGAACGGCTCGGTCTGGAATTTCCGCTGAAGGATACGCCTGCCATGAACCCGGATGCCCTGAAAACCATGGTCGAACAGCTGTAACATGCAAAATTTACTCGCAAATCGCTCTTGTTCAATTATGCGGTGTTGCCTTAGAAACAAACCTTTCAAATTCTGTTCAAAATTCGTTCACATATTTTGCGGCAAAGTGGGGTATACTAACATTGTCGATGAGGGAAGCCGCAATCCCGAACGACACAGCCTACTGATTTTTTTATTTCTCTTTTACCCCCTTTATTTTGTGAAATGACCGAAAACACCCTGTTTCCGTTCCCCCTCGGAGGCAGGGTGTTTTCCTGTACGAAACCGGGTTTTCGGCAGTACATAAACCTTTCAAATTCTGTTCAAAATTCGTTCACACATTTTGAAGCAAAGTGCGGTATACTAACATTGTCGATAAGGGAAGCCGCAATCCCGAATCGATAGTCATCTACAATCTTTTATTTCTCTTTTACCCCCTTTATTTTGTGAAATGATCGAAAACACCTCGGTTCCGTTTCCCCCACGGAGCCGGGGTGCTTTCCTGTCTCGGAGTATCTTTGAAATGGTTAAGCAGGGTACTTGTTTACATTGTAAAAAATATTTCAAGGTCTGTTCATGATTTGTTCACAATTAAAGGGCGCCTGCGCGATATACTATAGGTGTCAGTAAGAGTTACCCCTTTTCTCAAGCTGACAACCTCTTTTCTTTGATTTTATCACCTTTTCTTAAACTCTTTTCATTTGCATCAACGAGAACGCCTTGTTTCCTTCCCCCGGGAAACAGGGCGTTTCTCTTGATTTATCGCCAAACTGCAGTTTGGACGATAAGCCGTTTTCTTTGCAGATCCTTCACAGCATATTCAAATTTTGTTCACACATTCGGCATAAGAAGACAGTATACTGTACTTGTCAGTGAGGGAGAGCCGCAAATCCCGCATTGACGTCATCCGATTTTTTTCATTTCTCTTTTTTCCCTTTTTTCAATTTGTGTTATTAACCGAAAGCACCGTTGTTTTGTTCCCCCGCGAAACAGCGGTGCTTTCCCGTTTTTGGCATTTGTCAATAAATAAGCCGGTGCGATGCTTGCGGAAAGTTTCTTTTTAGGGTATACTATTTCTATGCAAGATATATAGGTAAGGAGTTGTTTTTTATGGGTTGCTCGCATAATTGCGATAGCTGCTCGTCTCACTGCGGCGGCGAAAAGAGCCTCAAGGTTGCAGCCAATCCGGCGGCCTCTGTTAAAAAAGTCATCGGCGTTGTTTCCGGTAAGGGCGGCGTAGGCAAGAGCCTGCTCACCTCGATGATGGCGGTCGGCATGACGCGCAAGGGTTATTCCTGCGGTGTGCTGGATGCCGACATCACCGGTCCGTCTATCCCCAAGACCTTCGGCGTACACGGTCAGCTCGAGGGCTGCGAGGAAGGCATTCTTCCGGCACGCAGCGAAGGCGGTGTACAGATGATCTCGATCAATCTGGTACTGCCGCATGAGGACGATCCGGTTATTTACCGCGGTCCGATCATCGCGGAGACCGTCAAGCAGTTCTGGTCGGACGTTGTATGGGACGACGTGGACTTCCTGTTTGTCGATATGCCTCCCGGAACGGGCGACGTACCGCTGACCGTGTTCCAGTCCCTGCCGGTGGACGGTATCATCGTTGTCACCTCGCCGCAGGATCTGGTCTCCATGATCGTCGGCAAGGCGGTTAAGATGGCGAAGATGATGAACATTCCGGTGCTCGGCATCGTGGAGAACTACAGCTATCTGGCATGCCCGGACTGCGGCAAGCACATTTCGGTATTCGGCGAGAGCCACATTGACGAGGTAGCCGCGCACTACGAGCTGCCGGTTCTGGCCAAGCTGCCGATCGACCCGAAGCTGGCTGCGGCGGTTGACGCAGGCAAGATCGAGGATGCAAAGCTGCCGGACGAGCTTTCCGGTGCGCTTAAGACCGTGGAGGGTCTGTTATGAACATTGGCGTAGCATATGAAAACGGCCGGATCGCCAAGAATCTGGGCGACTGCCGTGAGGTGCTCATTATCACCACTGAGGGCCGGGAACCGGTCGGCAAGCGCATTGCCGGGATTGCCGGCACATCCGCGACCGACCTGATCAAGTTCGCCGGTCTGGAGCAGATCGACGTGCTCATCTGCGGTTCACTCGGTTTGGCAACGCGCAACGCACTCGAGATGCTCGGCGTGCTGCTCGTGCCCGGCTGTGAAGGCTCGGCGGAGGAATCGGTTGCAAAGTTCCTCGTCGGTGAAAAGCAGGGTGACCCGACCATCCTTGAGATCGGCCGTGAGGAAGATCCGGATGATCCGATGGCATGCATGCACGACTGTGCAAAGTGCTCCGGCTGCGGCCCGAGCGAGCTGCTCAAGCAGATTCCGGTCGAGGAGATCAAGTAAAAACATAAAAACCACCGATTTTCGGTGGTTTTTATGTTTCCAATGGAGAATTGAAGATGGAGAATGAATGTTCAGATGAAGTAAGTGCCGCTCCTTTTGCGGAAAGGTAATTCTCCATTTTCCATTCTCCATTCTCAATTTGATGAAACTGTGTTATAATCAAATGTATCATTATAATACAAGGAAAGAAGCTATTATGGATACCGAAAATCCGAAAACAGCAATTGAATACATACACTCTCTCGGCAGATTTTCCGGCAAGCCGGGTCTGCACCGCATCAAGGCGCTGTGCGAGGCGCTGGGCAACCCGCAGGACAGGCTGAAGTTTGTTCATCTTGCGGGCACGAACGGCAAGGGCTCGACCGCGTGCATGATCGCCTCGGCACTGCAGGCAGCCGGACTGCGCACCGGACTGTATACCTCGCCGTATCTGGTGCAGTTTTACGAGCGCATCCGCGTGGACGGTGTGATGATCTCGGACGACGATCTGACGCGCCTGTGCGAACGGGTAACGGTGGCGTGTGAATCGCTCACACTGCCCGAGGGTGAGACCATCGGCGAGTTTGAGTTTACGACCGCACTGGCATTCCTCTTCTTTGTTGAGCAGGAATGCGATATTGTGGTTCTCGAAACCGGTCTGGGCGGCCGCTGTGACGCGACAAATGTCATCAAAAATGCGGAGGTCTGCGTTATTACGCCGATTTCGCTCGATCATATGGCGGTGCTTGGCAACACAACGGCGGTCATTGCGGCCGAGAAGGCAGGTATTTTCAAGCCGGGCACGGCAGTTGTCTGCGCGGACGGTCAGCCGAACGATGTACAGCGGGTGCTGCGCCGTGCCTGCGACGCGGCGGGCGCTGTCTGGTTCGGCGGAGCGGAGGACTGCCGCGTACTGCGGTGTGACATCGGCGGTTCGGCGTTCGTGTACGAGGCGCAGGGCTACACCATTGCCATGCCCGGACGGCATCAGCTGCAGAATGCGCGGACGGCTCTGCGGGCGCTGAACGCACTGCGCGAGCGTGGCTGGAACATTCCGACCGAAGCCGCCGTGCGCGGTCTGGCGCGGGCGCGTATCGCAGGCCGGCTGGAACGCGTGGTCGATCAGCCGCTCATCCTGCTCGACGGCGCACACAATGCCGCAGGCGCGGATGCCCTGTGTCACGCGGTGGATGAGCTGCTCAAGATGAAGCGGTTGCACGTTGTGATGGGCATGGTGCGCGACAAGGACTACGAAACCTGTGTTCACGAGGTCGCCAGCCGCGCGGATGACTTTTACGCCTGTGTGCCGGATGCGGGTGAGCGTTCGCTGGATGTACACACGATTGCAGAGCTGGCGCGGCAGTCGTGCAAGCGCGTGTACGAATGCGAATCCGCCGAGCACGCCATTGAGCTTGCACTGGAGCATGCGAAGATGAACGACTGCATTCTTATCTGCGGTTCGCTGTACCTCATCGGTGAGTGCGAGAAGATTTTGCGCGGCCGACCGAAAACGACAGATTAAAATGGAATAAACAGGTAAAATAAGGCTTGTACTTTGAAAGTACAAGCCTTTTATTTTTGTGTCAGTTGTTTTCAATAGGTATATTGTTTGGTATATCGCAGGGCGGGGTGCCCTGCGAAATAAGAGGTAATATTTGCTGATTTCGAGGTGACATATATGCTGCAAATCACGCAGAGAAGGCAGGAGGGCACGCTGATCGCGGTGTACACCGGTGAACTGGACCATCATGCAGCACGGGCGGCAATTGAGCAGACCGAGGATCTGCTGGTGCTGTTTCCGTGTGAAAAGCTGGTGCTCGACCTGTCCGAGCTGACGTTTATGGACAGCTCCGGTCTGGCGGTCGTCCTGCACTTGTACCGCACCTGTGCCCGCAGCGGACGCGAATTTGCGGTGCGCGGCACGCCGCCGCAGCCGATGCGGGTGTTTGAGGCGGCCGGTCTGCCGCAGGTGATGGTTTTTGAAAGGGGGAAGGAATAATGCGGGCGGTCATCAACAAAATGAGCCTGAAATTCGAGAGCCATTCGGTCAACGAGGCGTTTGCGCGGCAGGCGGTCGGCGCGTTTGTCGCGCAGCTGGACCCAACGATGGAGGAGCTTGGCGACATCAAAACCGTGGTCTCCGAGGCGGTGACAAACGCCATTGTGCACGGCTACGCGGACAAATGCGGGTTTATCACGGTCACGGTGCGGCTGTTCGAGGGACGCGCTCTGGAACTGAAAGTAAAAGACGCCGGCTGCGGCATTGAGAATGTCGAGCAGGCGCGCCAGCCCATGTTTACCACGGGCGATGATACGCGCAGCGGCATGGGATTCACCATCATGGAGACATTCACGGACAAAATGCGCGTGCGCTCCACACCGGGGAAGGGAACGCTGGTTGCGATGGTCAAGGTGCTGAAGGAGCGGCAGGCGTGACCGGAGAAATGCGCACGCTGCTCGAGCAGGCGGCTTCGGGCGACAGGGACGCGGAAGCGCGGCTGATCGAGGACAACAGCGGTTTAATCTGGTCGATCGTGCGGCGGTATTACGGGCGCGGCACCGAGCCGGACGATCTGTATCAGCTGGCGTGTGTCGGCTTCATCAAGGCCGTGCGCGGTTTCGATGTGTCGCTCGGCAACGAGTTTTCTACCTATGCGGTGCCCAAAATCGCGGGTGAGATTCGGCGGTTTCTGCGGGACGACGGTGCGGTCAAGGTCAGCCGGGCGGTCAAGGAACGCGCGGTTCGTGTGCGCCGCCTGCAAAGCGACTGGGAGAGCCGGAACGGACGGTCACCGACCGTATCAGAACTGGCACAGGCCGCCGGATTGACGGTCGAGGAAGTAGCGGCCTGCGAGCAGGCGGACGTGTCGGTGGACTCGTTCGAGCGGGAGCTGTCCGGCGGCGGACGCGTAGGTGATCTGGTCGGTGACGAGGGAATGGAGGAGAGAACCTGCCTGCATCTGTCGCTGCACGAGGCACTGCAGGACTTGCCCGACCGCGACAGGCAGGTGCTCAGTCTGCGCTATTCGCGTGATTTGACGCAGCAGCAGGTCAGCCGCATCGTCGGTGTGTCGCAGGTGCAGGTCTCGCGCATCGAAAAACGCGCCATAGAGAAGCTGAGGGAAATGCTGAGAGAGTGAAAAAGGAGTTGAGACTGTCGAAAAACTTCGTTTTTCCGACAATCTGTGTTTTGACTTCGCAAAACACGGACGTCCGAAAGTTCCCGTGCGGAAACTTTCTCCCTCTGAAAGTATGAAAACCGAGGTACACGCTCCCGGTTTTCATGCATTTGGGCTGCAAATGCTATTTCATATGCGCTGCCGCGCGACAGCATCAGCATCGCGAAAACGAACTTAATTGACAGCCTAAAAAGGAGTTCTCGTGAGAGAACTCCTTTTTATTTGTGCGGCGACAGAAGGATTTGTCCCATCAGCACACAAATTTCAACAAGATACGCAGTATAAAGCGCAAGTATCACTTTGCCAAGCCGCAATTCAGCTGCAATCGAGCAGTACAGCAGAAACGGAAAGCTGACGAGTATCAGAAGCACAATCAGCGCCGCAATCTGAAATTTACTGCGCGGCAGCCGCCCCGATAGGAATACAATCATACCGATAAGAAAAATAACGGTAAATACCGCAAACAGAATCGCGAGCTGGCGGCGGCCTGTATGCAGTGCGTCTGCACTGACATCTGGTGGAACATCGGATAAAATACCCGTGAGATACCACAGCGGGAGCGCACATATCACGAAAAACGTGAGCGCGAGATGGTGCAGCGCCAGGCAGAATTCCTGTCGTTTGCTCATAATTTGTGCATAAACTGTCCGGCCGACTTGGCCATCAGCCGCTTGGTGCCCTTCTGATCAAACGCAATTTCGAGCAGGGCATCGCCGCCCATCGGCTTTACCGACACGATCAGTCCATCGCCGAAGGCCTTATGGAACACGCGGTCGCCTGCGGCAAAATTCGGCAGCGGCTTGCTTTTAGCTGCCGAGGCCAGCGACGCGCTCGGCGCCGCATTTGCAGCGGAAACGTACCGCGCGCGAGCCACCTGCGGACGCGAAAGCGTCGGATCAGGTGCAGTTGCGTTCGAGAACCGGCGGCTCTCGGTGATATTGCTCTCAAGCAGCTCTTCCGGCATCTCATCAACAAAGCGCGACGGATGCGAATACTGCGTGCGGCCGTACAGCAGGCGGTGCTCCGCGCAGGTGAGATACAGCTGCTCCTTCGCGCGGGTGACAGCAACGTAGCACAGGCGGCGTTCCTCCTCCATGTCCTCGTCCTTCTCCATTGCACGGAAGCCGGGGAACAGCCCGTCTTCCATGCCCGCGAGGAATACGACAGGGAATTCCAGACCCTTGGCGGCATGCATGGTCATCATGATAACCGCGTCATCGTCCTCGCCGGACTGGTCGGCATCCGTGTACAGCGCCATGTTCTCGAGAAAATCGCCGAGCGACGGCGTTTCGGTCTTGTCCTCGTAATCGACAATGTAGGATTTTAACTCCTCGATGTGCTCAATGCGGCTTTCCTCTTCTGCGCCGCCCTTTAGCTGCAGCGCACGGATGTAGCCGCTTTTGTCCATGAGTTCATCGTACAGCTCGGAAAGCGAAACAAATTCCCTCAGCTTGCGCAGATTTTCGATCATTTCGCCGAACTTCTCCATCGCAGCCGCGCCGCGCGACAGGGCAGGGTACTGCGAAGCGTGACAGACCACATCATACAGGGTCGTGCCGTACTCGACGGCAAGCTGCATGGCGGTTTCGACCGATTTATCGCCAATCTTGCGGGCAGGCGTGTTGATAATACGGCGCAGACGCAGCTCGTCTGCCGGATTTTCGATCACCCACAGGTAGGCAAACATGTCCTTGACCTCGGCGCGCGAGAAGAAGTCGCGGCCCTTGTACACACGGTACGGAATGCCCGCGCGGATGAATGCGGCGGCAATGTTATCTGAAAGCACGTTGTTGCGGTACAGAACGGCGAAATCTCCCCATTTTCGGCCCTGCTCCACGCCCTCGCGGATGGTGTCCGCAATGTAGGCGGCTTCGCCCTCCTGGCTGTCCGAGCGATGCAGACGGATTTTCGCACCGTCACCGTGGTCGGTCCACAGTTCCTTGCCCTTGCGGCCGACGTTGTTGCGGATGACCTCGTTGGCGGCATTCAGAATGTTGCCGGTCGAGCGGTAATTCTGTTCCAGACGGATGGTTTTCGCGTCCTTGAACTGCTTTTCAAACTCCAGAATATTCGTGATCGTTGCGCCGCGGAACTTGTAGATACTCTGGTCGTCATCACCGACCACGCAGATGTTCTCATAATAACCTGCCAGCAGGCTGGTGAGCACATACTGCGCGTAGTTGGTATCCTGATACTCGTCCACGAGAACATAGCGGAACTGGCGCTGATAGTATTCCAGCACCTCGGGGTTGTTCTGCAGCAGCAGCACGGTTTTCATGATAATGTCGTCGAAATCCAGCGCACAGGCCTTTTTCATGGCCTTTTCGTAATCGCGGTAGACGTCTGCGACCTTTTCACGGAAGTAGTCACCGGCGGCATCCGCGCTGAACTGACGCGGGGTCATCAGCTTGTCCTTCGCGCGGGAGATCATGCCCATCACGGTTCGCGGATCGAAATTCTTGGGATCGAGATCGAGCTTTTTCATTACGTTGAGAATGACGCGCTTTTTGTCGTCCTCATCGTAGATGGTGAACGCGCTCTCAAAGCCGAGCAGATCAACATGCTTGCGCAGGATGCGCAGGCAGGCTGTGTGGAAGGTGTACGCCCAGACAGCGGACGCGGCTTCCTCGTCACCGAGGGCAAATTCCAGACGCTCGCGCAGCTCACGCGCGGCCTTATTCGTGAACGTGATCGCAATCACCTGCCACGGGCGGGCGGGATTCATTGCGCACAGGTGCTCCGCGCGGGCGCGGTTCTCCGGCTTAGGATCGGTCAGGTATTCGGTCAGGAACAGAAGATCGTCCTCGGTCGCCCAGTCGGGCGCAAGTTCACTTTCCAGTCCGTCACCGAACTTGAGAATGTTGATGATGCGGTTGATGAGCACGGTCGTCTTGCCGCTGCCTGCACCCGCCAGGATGAGCAACGGACCCTCGGTCTGATAGACAGCCTCGCGCTGCTTGTCGTTTAACTTGGAAAAGCGCTGTTCGATGATCGCACGCCGGACAGCAGCATATTTCATATCAAATTTGGTCGGTTCCATAGGTTTCCTCGTTTCGTTTGAAAATACAGAAAATCAAATGCAGAGATAGTATATCATATTCGGGAAAAGAAAACAAATGTTCTATCCGGATTGCGTAAAAAAGTCGATCGGAGTATACTATAAAAAGAGGTGAGCACAATGACAGACAAACAGCGGCAGGAAACCTATGCGCAGATGCTTGTGCGGCTTTCGCGCTCGAATTTCCGCAGCCGATTTCACTTAAAGGCGCAGGACAAGCAGTACATCCGCGATAAGGGATGGAACACGGTTGCTGACCACGCGGCAGACTTCGTCTCCAAGCGGCTTGCACCGGCCGCGCCGAAAAACGACGGCAAGCAGACCCCCATGCGGGGACATCCGGTGTTCATCGCGCAGCACGCGACCGCCTGCTGCTGCCGCGGCTGTCTGGCGAAATGGCATGGCATCCCGCAGGGCGTGCCGCTTTCGGCGGAGCAGCAGGTCTATATCGTTGGAATGCTGATGAGCTGGATGAGGAGAGAAATGGAAAATTGAGAATTAGAGTGAGAGTGAAGAGAGACTTGCGGTTTACCGCTCTCCATAGAATAAAAAAGAGACGCAGTTGCGTCTCTTCTGCTATTTTGGCATATAGCTGCGGATAATACATAGTATGAGTGCGATTCCGCTGGAAACACCAATCAGGTATTGATGGTTGATATAATCGTCCATCGTGTGCGGTGTGTGGGCAGTCAGAGTGATCTAAACCGCAATTCCGACAGCAATCATGGCCGACAGGGCACAGAGAATATTGATAACGCTTTTTCGATTCATCACAGTAGCCTCCCATCATAAACGAGGTTAGTCGGTATATACACAGCATAGCACAGCGATAGGAAGAACGCAATAAATGTGATGCAGATGGTTACAGTAAATAGCGGTTATATAAAAGGTAAGAGGTACTAAAGATAAAACTCTCAGGTGCCGTCCGTAACCACTGGGCCAACGAGTTGCCCGCTGCCGCGGGTGCGGCGAACCGCCCAGTCGTCCGGACGGCGCCCGCTCCATATCCGATAGTGGACAATTTGGTGAGGATTTGTATAGTTGCAATAATCTTCATGTTAAAAAATCTACATTTCGTACAATCAATCTCTTGTCACAAACGACACGATTTGATAATATATAAAGTGTATTGCTGTTTTGCTTGCCAAATGACAAAACAGAATAATTGATTCTCTGCCGGGCGGCAGGGATAAGGAGGAAATTGAGGTTTCATGAGTAAGGTTGAGCAGTATATCACCAGCATTCCGGATTTTCCGAAGGAAGGCATCATCTTCCGTGATATTACCACCGTGCTCGGTGACGCAGACGGCTTCCATCTGGCGGTGGACGAGATGACTGCGCTGCTGGACGGAGTGGAGTTTGACGCGATCGCCGGTCTGGAATCCCGCGGATTCCTGTTCGGTGCACCGATGGCGTATAATCTGCATAAGGCATTCATTCCGATCCGCAAGCAGGGCAAGCTGCCGCGTGCAACGTCCCGCATGTCCTACGAGCTGGAGTACGGCATGGAGACCATCGAGGTACACCGCGATGACATCAAGCCGGGGATGAAGATCGTCGTTGTCGATGACCTGATCGCTACCGGCGGTACGCTTGAGGCGGCTGTTCACCTGTTGGAGCAGCTCGGCGCAAAGGTCGTCAAGGTTGTCTGCCTGCTGGAGCTCAAGGGTCTGCACGGACGCGACCGCATCAAAACCTGTCCGGCGGAGACGGTTGTCGCTTACGAGGGGAAGTAAGCAAGGGCAATACCGCATAATTGAACAAGAGTGATTTGCAAGTAAATTTTGCGGTGTTGCCCAAGACATTTCACAGTAATCAAGGCGAAAGCCTGAAAATTAAAAAGGGGGTTATTCGATGTTTGAACGTGTATTCAAGCTATCGGAACACAAAACCACAGTCAAGACCGAGGTCATGGCCGGTATCACTACCTTTATGACCATGGCGTACATCCTTGCCGTAAACCCGAGCGTACTCGGCTCCACCGGTATGGATACCACCGCGGTATTGCTGGCAACCGCCCTGGCATCCTGCCTGGGCACGCTGTGCATGGCGTTTATGGCAAACCTGCCGTTCGCGCTCTCTGCCGGCATGGGTCTGAACGCCTTCATGGCGTACACCGTTGTTGCAGGCTATGGCTACAGCTGGCAGGTTGCGCTGCTGGCCGTATTCATTGAGGGCCTGATCTTCATCGTCCTGTCGCTGACCAATGTGCGTGAGGCCATCTTCAATGCCATTCCGCTGACGCTCAAAAAGGGCGTTTCGGTTGGTATCGGTCTGTTCATTGCCTTCATCGGTCTGCAGAACTCCGGTCTGTGCGTAGACTCCGCTACGCTGGTCGGCATCATCAGCTTCCCGGAGAATTTCCACACCGCAGGCATCTGCGCACTGCTGACCCTGATCGGTCTGTTCTTCACCGCAGTATTCTATACCCGCAAGATGAAGGGCGCTATCCTGTACGGCATTCTGCTGACCTGGATCCTCGGCATGCTCTGTCAGGTGACCGGCCTTTACGTTCCGACGCCGGACGCAGGCTTCTATTCCCTGTTCCCGAGCTGGGGCATGACCGACTTCTCCAAGCTGGGTCTGACCTTCGGCCAGTGCTTCAACGTGGATTTCAGCGCGGTCGGCATCGTAAACTTTATCGTTGTCATCTTCTCGTTCCTGTTCGTCGATATTTTCGATACTCTGGGCACGCTGATCGGTGTCGCCACCAAGGCGAAGATGCTCGATAAGGACGGCAAGCTGCCGGGCATCAAGCCCGCTCTGCTGGCAGACTCGATTGCAACCTCCGCAGGTGCAATTCTGGGTACTTCCACCACCACCACCTTTGTTGAGTCCGCATCCGGCGTTGCAGTCGGCGGCCGTACCGGCCTGACCGCTCTGGTTACCGGCATCCTGTTCCTTGTATCCACGCTGTTTGCACCAATCTTCACTGCCATCCCGTCCTTCGCAACCGCTCCGGCGCTGATCATGGTCGGCTTCCTGATGGTAGGCACCGTAACCGAGATCAACTTCGATCTGGACAACCTGACCGAGTCCATCCCGGCTTATCTCGCCATCATCGCTATGCCGCTGTTCTACAGCATCTCCGAGGGTATCTCTATGGGCGTTATCTCCTACGTTCTGCTGAATGTTGCAGCCGGCAAGGGCAAGAAGGTTGCTCCGCTGATGTACGTTCTGGCAGTACTGTTCGTACTCAAGTACATCTTCCTCTAATTAAGAAATCGTAAAGATTGCAGAAGGCTGCCGAAGCTCGCTTCGGCAGCCTTTTTTTGTGGCATGAAAATCATGGTAAATATCAGAGAAAATAAGCGAAAACAGCGGGGATTGCAGTTGAACGGTGTCGATACTTGACAGAAAACGTAGGAATTTGTAAAATATAAAATGACTAAATTGGGGCAGTATACCCGTTCATCTTGTATCCAAAGGAAAGGAGGCAGCGAATATGACACAGCAGCGCAAAAAGTGCGGAAAAGGCGGCTTTACTCTTGTAGAGCTGGTGGTTACGCTGGTCATTCTGAGCATTCTGTTTGCCATCGCTGTACCGAGCCTTCTGGGGTATATCCATCTGTCGCAGTTCCGAAAGAATGAATCGTACGCTAAGACTATGTATCTGTCGGCAGAATCCGAGCTGACCTACCTTCGTACCGGCGGTGAATGGGAGTCATTCTGCAGCAAGGTGAAGAAGGAAGGCGCGCTGAATCAGTCGTTTGATGAGTCGGATGAGGACCGGAAAAAGCTGGTCGGTCGTATTTACGGCATTCGTCTGGATGCAGGCGAATACGCAGAAGGCGAGCTGTCGGGTGACGGTGCGCTCGTTGGTGCGCTTCTTTCGCAGGATACCTACGATAAAAGTGTGCTGAATGCTGCAATCTGCATCGAAATCGATGTGGAAAGCGGTCAGGTTTATTCGGTTTTCTACGGCACAAACTGCAAGGGACTGTACTACGGATCGAATGAGGACAGCAAACCGGCGGATATGTCTGGCAGTTGGCTGGATATTGATTACAGCAAGCGCGACCGCGATACGCGCCGGGAAGAACGGCTGGGCTATTATTCGGTTCAGGATGCAGTCAATGCTGTCAGTCTGGATGCGACTAAGCTGAAGATCACCTCGATCAATCTGGTAAACGGTGAAACCCTGTCGCTGAACTGGTCGAGCAATGTGAAGGATCAGGATCTGGATAAGGTTTATTACGAGGTCAAGCTGTACAGCAGTGAGAATAAAGCACAGCTTCTGTCGATCAATATTCCGGGCAGGAATTTGAAAACGGGTTCGCAGTCGGTTGCGGTTACGACCGAGGACAATGCGACGAAGGATTATACCTTCCCCGTGGAATACGACCGTACCAACAAGCGGGCAACACTTGTGCTGGACGGTATGATGAATGCGAAGCTGTACGATCGGCTGGATAAGCTGTCCGCTGATAACAAAGCAGCCTTCCGGCAGAGCAGCGATACCAGCATCACGCGCTTCGGCGGCAAACTAGAAAACCCGCTGAATGTTTACGCAGCTGTGCAGGTATTTCCGGACCCGAATGCAGAAAACACCGGCGGTGAGGAGTATCAAAAGAGTGACGCTATCGAATCCAATAAGGCGAACACGCTTTTCGGTGACGGCACCCGGTCGGATAACGGTCGGTGCGAGATCGAAACCTTCCGTCATCTGTCCAATATCCGTTATATGGATACGGCGGCGGCATTTGCTGTTACCGCACGTTCGCTGGACTGGACGAGCGACAGTGTAAAGGTTTACGGTACGGCAGCCCGCGGCGCGCTTTCGGTCTCCGCCGGCAAGGATATCGGCTTCCCGAGTATCCCTGCGCTGCGCAGCAATCAGACACTGGACGGCACAGGCGGTCTGCTGAACCGCATTGCCGGCGTGTTTACCGGCGGGAATGTCATCAGTAATCTCAAGCTGGATGAGACCTCGATTGCCGATGACGCAGAATATCTTGGTCTGTTCCGGAAAAACGCAGGCACAATCCATAATCTGCGCCTGCTCAATCCTCAGGTGAAGATTGCCTCGGACAAGCTCAAGGGTGTCGGCGCAGTCTGCGGTTACAGCAATGGCTCTTTGAAGGGCGATAACGTGGACGGCACCCAAGCCAGGGTGGAGGCTGCGCTGACTTCGGCACAGGCGCAGGGCATCGGCGGTGTGGCCGGTGTGATTGAGGTCAGCGATTCTAAGTCGGTAATCAAGCTGTCTGCATCGGGTACCGTGAGCGGTATGCTGCCGACCGACGGTACTGCGCGCGGTATCGGCGGTATTGCGGGCAGCCTGACAACAAACGGTGCCGCAGTCAAGACCCTGACCAACAGCGCCGCTGTAACGGGCAATCGCTCGGTTGGCGGCATTGCAGGCTATTTTTCCGGCAAGGATCAGGCCACGGGAAAAGATATGGCTGACTGCCAAAATGAGGGTCTGATTCTCAGCAGTACAGCCGCAGATGATCATTCGCTGGCAGGACGTTATATCGGCGGCATTGTCGGCTACGCGCATAATGCGTCTCTTTCGGAATGCAGGAGCCGTGCCGGATATGCGGACGGCTACACCTATAAGCAGGAGGATAGAGACAAGCTGCGCGGCAGATATGTCGGCGGCATTGTCGGCTACGGCGAGCAAAGTGTGCTGTATGACTGCGAGACCGAGGCAAACGGCTACGTTCTCGGCAGCGAGTATGTCGGTGGCATCATCGGTGCGCTGAATCAGTCTGATACGCAGACGGCACTGCTCAGTGAAAACGGCACCAGAACAACCGTTAATGCAAGCTATGTCATCGGCAATTCGTATGTCGGCGGCATCATCGGTGAGAATAAAGGCGGTTCGACGATCAAAAACTGCGTCAACACAGGTGTCGCTGCGGGATACAATGCGTATATCGGCGGTATTTGCGGTGCAAATGAGAACCATGCGGCCATCATAAACTGTGCAAGCTATGTTTCGGACACCAATAATGCGATCTACAGGCGTGTAACGGACTGGGGAGCTGTCGGCAGCTATGCGGGCGGTCTGACTGGCTACAACAGCGGCACGATCACCTTCAGCGACAAGGACAACGCAGTCTCCAACCGGAGTGTGGCGGGTATCGTTGTCGGCAGGCACTATGTCGGCGGTCTGGTCGGCTATAACGATACGGACGGCACGATTGACATCAATTACACGCTTATCGGCGGCCGTGTTGCCGCAACCGGAGATTGTGTCGGCGGTCTGGTCGATCTGAATGCTTCGACGGAGCTGCTCGAGAAGAAGCTGACCATCAAGCCGAGCAGTGTGCAGGGACGGTACTATGTCGGCGGTGCTATCGGCGCGAATGTCGTTAACCCGACCGACGATATTATGGTGGACGGCCTGACGGTCAATAACAGTCTGGGCACCATCACGGCCGAGGCCTACTGCGGCGGCCTGATCGGTTATCAGCGCACCTACACGGAGAATGACCGAGCAGGCGGAACGCTGTATGCGCTTCTGCCGGGCATCGCGGCAAACAACAGCAATGTGCCGGGAACGGTCACGGCTTCTACCAATACGCATACCATCAACATCACAGCGGACGGCAACAGTGCAGGCAGGCTGTCTGCGGTTTCCAGCAACATGACCATCCGCGCGTATGCGTATGCAGGCGGCATTATCGGCAGCTGTGAGCCGCAGACCCGAATGAAGGTGGAGCACTGCCTGAACGCAGGCGGCTTTGAACGTCCGGCAGAGGACACCTTCCCGGACAGCAAGCTGAAAACCGGTGTGGATATGGTGTCCTATCTGCAGGCGCAGAAGTACATGGATGCCGCGAAGGCGCTCTCCGATGAGCTGGGCAGCAGCGAGCTGCGTGTTTCCGTCATCGGCGGTGTGATCGGCGTCAACGGTGAGAATCATGTGATAGAGCACTGTGCCAGCAAGGGCACGATGAACGGTCTGAATGCCATGGGCGGCGTGGTCGGTCTGAACGAGGGCATCATCCGCGGCTGCACGCTCTCCGGCAGCATGGGCAGCGCAACGCAGGATTATATCGGCGGTATCGCGGGTCTGAATGTCGGCGGCAGGACGGCGGGCACGATTGAAAACTGCACGACCGAGAAAAACTGCACCGTCACCGGACGGAATACGGTCGGCGGTATCGTCGGCTATAATCTCAGCGGCGGCAGGATACAGAACAATACCAGCAGCGCCAATGTCAGCGGTGCGATCACGCTTTCGAGCACACCGGCAGGAAAGCGCCGTGTCAACGGCAGCGGCAGCGGTGTCGGCGGCGCGATCGGCGTGAATACCGCAACCGGCACGCTCAGTCCGGCAAGCGGCAGCGCACAGGGCGATGTCATTGCCGCGGATAACAGGCTGACCGTGCGCGGCAGCAGTATGGTCGGCGGTATTGCCGGCATCAACCGCGGCACACTCGGCGGCACGAGCATCAACTGCCTGACCAATCGGGCGGCAGAGGTCCGCGCAGCGGCGGGCAGTGCAGGCGGCGTTGTCGGCGCGCAGGAGGGCGCAAAGGCTGTTCTGCGGTACGCGAAGAATCTCGGTCAGGTGACCGCGAATGTCGGTGCGGCAGGCGGCATTGTCGGCATGAACAGCGCGAGCAGCACGGTCGAGAACTGTATCGGCAACGGCAGCGTCACCAGTAACGACGGCTATGCAGGCGGCGTTGCCAGCGAAAACTACGGTACGATCAGGAGCTGCAGCGTCGGCACGGATGATAACAGGGTAACGCTCATCACCCGCAACAAGACTGCGGCAGGCGCGATCTGTGCGGTAAACTACAAGGGTGGTACGGTTCAGGGAGCGGTACTCGGCGATCATATCACGATTTCCGGCAGTGCATTCATTCTGGGTGCTGTTGTCGGAGACAACAGCGGTATGGTTACTGAAACCGAGGTTTCGCAGCAGCCGACATACAGCGTTTCCGCAAGCACGCTGCAGGTCGGCGGTGCAGTCGGCATCAATCGAGCGGGCGGTACGGTCAGCAAGGTGAAGGTCACCTCGAATTTCGAGAAATTCACGAAGTATACCTATCTCGGCGGTGTAGTCGGTCAGAATAATGCAAGCGGCAAGGTAACCGAATGCACTTACTCCGGCACGATCGACGAAGGAAAGAGCGCGGTCGGCAACTGCTACGGCGGCATTGCCGGACTGAACGGCGGTCTGCTGCAGGGCAGCACCGTTTCCGGACTGACACTGACGGCGGACGGTGTGTACACCGCAACCTCCACCAGCTCGGCGGCAGAGAAGGAACGCCTGTCCTCGCATATCGGCGGCATTGCAGGCAAGAATGATACGACCGGCATCATCGAGCAGTGCTACATAGACAATACCGGAACCGGCACGATCACGGTCAAAAACGGCATGGTCGGCGGTGTGACCGGCTATAACAAGGGCACGATCACCATGTCCGGCGATAAGAGCACCGAAGCCTTGATGGAAAATGTCAGCAAGGTGAGCGAGCTGCTGGCGAATGCCAAGGCACAGAAGCTTTCTGCGGACATCACATGGGTGGAATGGCAGAATGGCGCGCAGGTCGAGGACATGAAGTTCCACGGCAGCAAGGCGCTGAAGAACGGCCGAACCATGCAGATCATCGTATCGAGCAACGGCAACCTCGGCGGCGTGGCGGGCTACAACGCGCCGACCGGTGAGCTGAATCGCTGTGTCAGCGGCAGCTGGCTGCTGGTCAACAAGTCGGACGGCATCGGTGTCGGTACCGGCGGTATTGTCGGCATGAACGAGAGCGAAAAGGACCTGTCCTATCTGCTCAATCAGGCGTTTGTCGGCCGCCAGCGGAGCAGTAATGCGACCAACCGTTTTGCAGGCGGCATTATCGGTACGCAGTCGAATAAGACCACCACGGATTGGATGATCCGGAATTGTGTCAATTATGGTACTGTTTATGGCTATCACTCGAATTATTCGGGCGGTATTGTCGGTCAGTGGACGAATAACGGCGGCATAATCGAAGGCTGTTATAACTATGGCAATCTGCAGACCACCTTTAAGGCGGATTGGGTAGGTGCTTCGGGCGGTATTGTAGCACAGCTGTATCATGCGGCCTCCGATCAGAATTTTGATATTATCAGCTGTCAGAACCACGGCAGCGTTTACAGCTGTAATGGTGAGAGTAAGGCAAACGGTGCGAATGACAGTGCCGGCATTCTTGGCAATATTACGGCGTATGAAGCGACTAAAGCTGGAGATGGACAGAAGTATACGATCAACGTGGTAGACTGCGTGAACGCACCCGGTGTGAAAATTTACGCAGGCTCGATGGCTTCCGGTATCGTCGGCTTCTTCTCTACGGATAATGTGCTGTCGAAAAGCTATAACGATGCACGGTATTCCATCGGTATTTCGACCGAAAATATTGTGCTGAACATTGATCGCTGCCGCAACTATGCGGAAAAGCTGGTGGGTGATCCGTATTCTGCAGGCATTATGGGTGATCGCTACGAGCGCAATGGCAAGAGCGGCAGTTCTAAAATTGCCGCGGGCAATACCTACATACAAAATTGTTTTTCCGTCAGCCAGGACACAAAAAATGATTGGTTGATTGCTGCTTTTGGGAATGATTTTGGCCTGATATCGGATAAAAATAATGTGGGAAACAACTATTATTTTCATGATACCTGGGGTTTGACAAACGATGTAGGACATACGTTTCAGTATGGTTATCGAAGTGAATCGCGCAAGGCATATTCGCGTATGATTGCCTTCGGTAATCTGAGTATCGAAGGCAAATGGAAAGATAAGACCTTTGCGGCGATTGCAGGTCCGAATCTGGATTCTGTGGATACGGACGATAATAAGCTGTACTACAACATGACAAATGACAACACAACGATTGACGATAATGGTATCATTCGTACTTCGGGTGAAATTACCGGACGTGTTTTGTTTGTTATGCCGGATTCTCCGACCTATCAAACGATTTCGCAGACGACAGGCAACAATCAATCGTGGCTGCGGCCGAATATCTACCGAGTGAATGGCTTGTTTAATCAGAACGGCAAGCTGCTTGACGAGTACGTCCGCACCAACTACCGCGATATGGAGCACAGCAAGACGGCATCCGGTGCACTGGACAACTCCTTTGACGTTTCGCTCCGGCAGAACGATGACGGTGCCTTCAACGTCTCCATCACGGACGACGACCGTCCGCTGTACTACGAGGGCAGGGTGTTCGTTAACGGCGAGGAGGTGCTGTCCAATCTGCGCTTTATCCCGAACCGACAGGGACAGGGACAGTGGGACCCGAAGCTGAACGGCACACAGGCGTACGGCTCCGGTACGACCAGCGGTACGTTCCAGCTGCCGGCAAGCCTTGCGACAGACACAGCAGGCAAGACCATTACATTGTCTGTTCGTGCTGTCAGTCTGTTTGAGGATACCGCGCCTTCTGCATGGAAAACTGCGGCGACGCAGGATGTGTCGGTGCTGCCGACACCGGATGTCAATATCCGACTGGTGAGCCATTGGAACAATGGCGCTAAATACCAGATCTCGCTGAAAAACCTTGCGGATTATGCGGTCTTCAGCAACTGGAAGGTCACCTTCAGGCTTGGCTCGCAGACAGTGACCATTGATCAGAACAACCATACCGTCGAGATCAGCGGTGATGATTTGAAGGAGCTGATCGTCACGGCAGCGGCAGGCATTACGAACGGCATTCAGCCGGCCTCCGTGACGGATACCATCCCGACCGACACGCCGAAGTACAAGCCGGACGGCAGTATTAACAAGCTGTCGGTATCGTACTCGGGCAGTACGGTGGATGATTGCACGGTCACGGCTGCACTGACGGTCAACGAGCCGCAGATGGAAACACCGCCGATTTACCGTATCGAGGTGCTCGGCACGGTTGGCACAAATGAGTATGTGTTTGCGTATGAGGATGTGCTGACCTCGGCGGGCAACACGGTTACGGCAAACTTCCGCGACCTGCCGAAGGAGTATTTCGCGGAGAATGTCACAAATCGTCGGGTGCGTGCATGGTACGCCGCCTCCGGTCTGGGACCGGTTTACACCTATGGCGATACCTGGCAGACCGGCGATGCGTCCGTTACGCTGCGGACTTACAGCGCGGAGGGCGTTCAGCAGCAGGACAAGACCATTTACAGCCATGTTCTTGGCCATGCGAATGACTTTGAAAACTACTACATTAGAGCCGCGGCGCTGAACATCAAGCCGCTGACGGCACCGGAGCTGAACGACCCGGTACTGATACAGAAAGATAACGGCAGCATGAGCTACAAATTCTCGTGGACACAGCCGAATGAGAGCGGAGCGCAGTACACGGTCAAGCTGACCGGCATTACTGCGGCAGGCGCAAGAATCGGCATTCCGGTCAACGAGGTTTACGGTACGCAGGAGAATCCGAATACTTCCCAATCGTTCACCATCAGCGCAGACGACTGGCAGTACGCCGAGGTTGAGCTGACCGTTACCCGTCTGGGACAGGAATATGGCGAGGTTGGCCTGAGTACGACGAAGAAGTACGCTGTCAAGCAGCGCCTTGAGCGTCCGGGACAGCCATTGGTAATCAACCCGGATACCAACGAGCTGGAATACACCATCGGCTGGAGTGCCATCGGCAGCGAAAACGGCTGTGCAGGCTATCAGATTTATGTGCAGCCGGAAGGCGAAACGGCCGCTGCCCTGGGTGTGCTTGTGCCCGTCAAGGGCAGCACCTGCTCGGTAAGCCGCAGTCTGGAGTCTTACGTCGGCAAGAACGTCACCATTTATCTAGTGGCGGTGGCTGCTGATGATTCCGGCTACGCGGACAGCCCGAACGGTATCGTGTACACGATGACCGTGCCGATGCGTCTGGATACGCCGAGCGTCAAGTGGTCGTACAACTGGAATGCGACAGCAAACAACCCGATTCCGGCGGCCGGCTTCCGAAGCGGCGGCCTGCAGGTCACCGTTACGCCGAAAACCGGCACGAACAGCGTGCCGCCCGGCAGCAGCACCTATCTGCTGCGGGCAAAAATCACCGGGACGGACGGCACAACAGTGACTTACCCCGTTTCCGCAATGAGCGAAAGTGGCGGCAGCTACGTCTGCAGCCTGACCGATCTGGATACGAAATACGCAGGCTGTTCTGTACGGTTTGAGGCTCGTATTTCGCAGTCGGCGGGACAGGTAAGCTCGGTCTGGGTATCGAGTGGCGATGTGGTATTCCCGCGTGTGAAGCTGGAAGCACCGAGCGCGTCGCTGGCAAACGTGAATGAGACGCTTGCGGTCAGCTATGGCCCGATGAATCGTCTTATCAACACGGCAGAGTGGGATGCACAGCTTACCGCGCTCTCGTGGGACGAGGTGGCAGACGCTGACCTGTATCGGATTGAATTGACCGATAAGGACGATAATTCCACGACGGTTACCGTCGATATGAGCGGGAACCTGCCGGAGATTATCGTGAATGGTCAAAATACGTTTGCAGTTGCAGGGGATGACTGGTATACAGTAAAACAGGGTAGTGCGGTCAACGGCAGATACAGCCTTACCAATGGCAGCATTCGTTATTACAGCTATCAGCCGGATACCATGCTGCAGGTGAAGGACGGTACATTTACCTTGAAGCTGCCTAACATTTTCTCCGTGGTAACGCACGAGAATCAGACCCTGCAGCTGACGAATGGTATACAGATCAGCAGGGTAACTGTCATTGCGGACAGCAAGAGCGACCGTTATACGGAATCCGACCCTGCTGAGCGCAGATTTTAGTTACGAAGGGAGGCGGCAGACATGAAGCGGATACGTCAGGGATGGAACACCCTGCGGCGCAGCAGGCGAAGCGGTGTTTCGCTGATCGTAGCACTTTGTGCTGTCGCCGTCCTGATCGGACTTTCGCTCAGTATCGTGTATTCCTCATCCATGCTGCTCTCGCGGGCCAACCGCAAGATCGGCAGGGAACGCTGTTATCAGCTGGCGCAGTCCTTTGCACAGGTGCTGGACAGCGAACTGCAGGAATACAAAACAATAAAGCCGGAATTGGATACCAATTTTGCGCCGGAAGGCTGTTTCTACCGTGAAGTGAACAACATTTTAGCGGAAGATACGGGATTGGGTATTTACGATCCGGACCGTTCGGATGAAACCACTGCCTGCTATAATGCGGGTTCGACCGAGGATAACTACGGCAGGATTACGATTCTGCTCCGTGATGTTACCGATGTGCAGGACCCGATCACAGGCGATACCTTTGCATACGATGCTCGGAACGAAGGCACCGAAAAGGCAGAGCAGACAACCTTTAACAGACATCAGATTTGGGTAGGCGTCAAGGCGGAAAAGGGAGCGGACAGCTACATGTACACCACAGAATACCGCCGAAAGGACAGTTTTCAGCCAATCTACACATGGGAAGGGGAAGACGGCGTCAAGTTCCAGGTCTACTGGGTAAACGGCCGCTTTTACCGAAGTGCCAACGGCGAGGATCCGGTAAAACCCAAGGACATTGGCGAGGGCGAGGATGCCCGCACGGAGCATGTGGAGATCAGCTATACCTATGATATCAACAATCCGACGTACAGCCGATACGAACCCATTCACAAGCCGGCAGCCCGGACAACCGGAGGTGCAGCCGATGAATAGACTGATTCGCGTGCTGCGCGACCGCCGGGGCGAATCCATGGTGGAAATTCTGGTTTCCACGGTGGTGTTCATGCTGCTGCTGGGCGCGCTGAACGGCGCAGTCGGCTTTGCCTCAAATGCGCAGCGCAAGTCGGAGCAGCTCCGCAGGGACGCGACCGAACTGCAGGAAAGCGTGCGCGGGAATGCAGAAGTCGCGGACGGCGAAGCTGACGCGTACGATTTTAAGGTGACGACGTCGAACGGCGAAGATACCGATATTGACGCCTTCCACGTAAAGGTAAAAAAGCAGACCGTAAACGCCAAAACCGAGGACGGCAAAACCGTGCCCTTCTACCGGTTTGCGAAGGGAGAGTGACGGCATGAAACGCATTCGCTCAATCCTGCGCGGCCGGGAAGGCATGACGCTGGTGGAACTGGTGGTCGGCGCCGGACTGCTGTGTCTGGTCATCGGCATATTCAGTGCGTCGCTACGGCCGGCGGCCGAGGTATCGCGCCGCACGCAGGAGCTGAACAGCGCCGAGCTGATCGCGGACGACCTGCTCGAAACCGTGCGCAGCAAGGTGGAGACCGCCACGGATTACATCAAATGCTACGACAGCGGCACGGATGTGACGAATAAAACCGGCTCGTCCGAAGGCTCGGCGATCGAGTTTGGCTATGAGACCGAACAGGGATATAACGCGGCGGAGCTGCTGACGGCAGACGGCTGCGGACCAACCAAAATCGTGATTGCCGATAAGGACTCCGGTGAGCAGCCTCGAGTGGAAAAGGGTTATCTTGTCGAGCGCTATTATAAAGACGGCTACAGTCAGGATGCGGACGGCAATCCCATTGCCCGAGCCATGACGAAAACCTACGCAGAGGGCTTTTATATGGGTCTCCGCGCCGGACTGTATTTCAAAATCGACGAAGCAAAGCACACCGTTACCGCCACCGTGACAATTTACCGCGATAAGGATTTGACCGATAAAATCTATTCGGATTCGCTCATTATCGACCTGCGGTACGATATTCCGGTGAAAACCGAGGTAACGGCAACGAGAAAGCCGGCATAACGGCAATGTAATATGTATAACTCTGCGGAGCACCGCCGCAGCTTACAGAGATAGAAAAACAAAAATAAAATTGGAGGAATAAGATCATGATGGAAAAAATGATCGCGCTGCAGCAGAAGCGCCGCAGCAAGAAGGGCGGCTTTACGCTGGTAGAGCTGATCGTGGTTCTGGTTATTCTGGCAATTCTGGCAGCGCTGCTGATTCCGGCGCTGACTGGTTATATTGATAAGGCGAAGCAGAAGCAGATTATTGCTGAGACTCGTCAGGTTGTAATGGCTGCACAGACGTTGGTTGACGAAGCATATGGCACGAAGAATGTTGGTGATGCTATCACCGTAGGTACGGCTGATAGTGCTACTGTAAAAATTGCTGATGTTGCTAAGCTGGCAGAGGTAAAGGGTGAGATCAACTCTGTAACCGTAGGTAAGATTGGCAATGTCCCGAATAAGATTACGAAGGTAGAATATACCAACAACGGCAAGAAATGCACCTTCACGGCTTCTAATAAAGATCAGGGCAGCTATAACGTTGAGAAGTAATGCCTAACCCCACCAACCACCCCGCCCGCACCGCACCGTCTAACCCCGGTGCGGTATGGTGTCCGTCGGTGGTGACCTGATTCATACCGCTGTAGCGACGCGGAACGCAGTAACGGTGCCTGCGTTCGGCTTGCGGACGGTATGGCGGGTCACAGCCCCTTAACGTTTAAGTGGCTGTGACCTGTCATGCGGTTTTTGTATGGCAGATTCTATTTGTAAAAAATCATTCCAAACCAACCCAAACGAGGAGGAAACCAATGCTTTACATCGCCTATGCTGTATTATGGCTGTTACGGTTCGCATTGGGCGCATGCGTATTCAGCTTTCTCGGTGTGGTGGTATGGCGCCTGCCGCGCAGAGAGAGCGTGGTGAAGGGACGCAGTTACTGTCCGGTGTGCGGGCGCACGCTGTCGGCGGCGGAGCTGCTCCCGTGCCTGAGTTATCTCCTGCAGGGCGGCAAATGCCGCGGCTGCGGTGCAAAAATTCCCGCAAGGGATTTCTGGATCGAGGTGCTCGGCGGCTTGTGCTCCTGTGCCTGCGCATACGCCTTTGGCGGCGAGACTGCACAGGCGGCGCTGGCGTTCGTCGTGCTTGGTATTCTGACGGTCGTGGCGCTCATGGACATGGACACGCTTGAAATCTACGACCGGTTTCCGGTGCTGCTGTTTGTCTGCGGCATCGCTGCGCACATACTTATCCCCAGCCTGGGGATAAAATCGCGGCTGATCGGCTGTGTGATCGTCAGCGTGCCGATGCTGCTTCTGGCGCTCATCGTGCCCGGCGGCTTCGGCGGCGGTGATATCAAGCTGATGTTCGGCGCGGGCTTTTTCCTCGGCGCAAAGCTGACGGTCGTTGCCGCGTTTATCGGCATTCTGCTCGGCGGCGGCTTCGGCGCGCTGCTGCTCGCCAAAAAGAAGGCAAACCGGAAAAGCCAGTTCGCATTCGGTCCGTTTTTGTGCATCGGCATTGCGATCGCCATGTTTTTCGGAGAAACGATCGCGGACTGGTATATGGGATTATTGTAATGAATGGAGAGGAGGGTCAGCATGGCTGCATCCAACAACCACAGGCTGACCGTCACGGTCAAACCGAACAGCGGTCACACGCTGTTCCGCTACACGGCAAAGGACATAGACGGAAAGGTAGTCCGCGGCGCAATGGAGGCTACGGACTATGACACGTTGTATACCCAATTACTCGCTCAGGGGCTGTATCTGCAGAGTGCGACCCGCCGCGGTGCGGGCCGCAAGCCGCGCACACTGCGTCCGCAGGAGCTGAGCGACCTGTGCCGTCAGCTGTCCACGCTGCTGGCTTCGGGCGTCAGTCTGGTGCGCGCGCTGACGATCATCTCGCAGGATGAGGGCATCAGCGCGGGTCTGCGCCGCATTTACGAGAGTGTGCTGGGTGAAGTCCGGAAAGGCTCGAGCCTTTCTGCCGCACTCGAGGCGCAGCAGGTGTTCCCGCCGCTCATGCTCGGCATGATCCGCGCAGGCGAGGGCAGCGGCAAGCTGGATCAGGTCGCGGAGCGGCTCGCCATCCACTACGAGAAGGCGCACCAGATGAACCAGCAGGTCAAGTCGGCGCTCATGTACCCGATGATCCTTGCGATTCTGGCGGTCGTGGTCGTTATCGTTATCGTAACCTTCGTGCTGCCGCAGTTCAGCGATCTGTTCTCCACAATGGATTCGCTGCCGGGCGTTACGCTGGCGCTGATGGCGTTTTCCAATTTTATGGTTACCAAATGGTATCTGATGATACTGGGTGTCGCGGCAGTGGTCATGGTTATCCGCACGCTGCTGCGCATTCCGGCCGTCCGGCTGGAAATGGACCGGCGCAAGCTCAAAATGCCGGTTTTCGGTCCGCTCAATCAGGTTATCTGCACGGCGCGGTTCGCACGAACCATCAGCAGCCTGTACTCGAGCGGTCTGCCGATCGTCACTGCGCTGCAGACCGCCCGTGATACCATCGACAACGCCTACATCGTTTCGCAGTTCGATGATGTGCTCGTGCAGGTGCGTTCGGGCGTCAGCCTGTCCGCCGCCCTCGAGACCGTAGACGGCTTTCAGCGCAAGCTGTGCAGCAGCATTGCAGTTGGCGAGGAGACCGGACGACTGGACTCCATGCTGGATTCCATCGCGGATTCGATGGAGTACGATGCACAGCAGGCGAGCAAGCGCATGATGACCATTCTGGAGCCGATGCTGATCGTGCTGATGGCGTTCGTGGTTGGCTTTATCATTATCGCAGTCATGTCGCCGATCATCGGCTCGTACAGTGCGATTGAGAGTTCGGGGAACGTATAATCTCGGAAACGTGTAAACCTCACAAAAGGGGAGAAATGAGAATGAACACAACCGTTTTGGCGATACAGGAGGAGCAGGTGCTTGTCGCGGTCGGCAAGTCCGGCGCGCAGCCTTCCGTGCAGGCGCTTTACAGTGCCCCCGCACACGGCGGCGGCATGGAAAACTGGGAGAAGGCGATAGGCGCACTCTGGCAGCAGCACAGGCTGCCGACCCGCGGCATCACGCTCGTCCTGCCGGATGAGGCGGTTGCCACCAAGACTATCACCGCACCAAGCATGCCGGAAAACAAGCTGGAGGAGCTTGTGCGGCACGAAATGCGTCCGCTGGAGGATCAGCTTGCGGCGGCGGACTATGTGCCTCTCGGCACAGATGCCGAGGGCCGTCAGCAGCTGTTCTGCGCTGCCTGCCGCAAGGAAACGATGGAGGAATACCTTGCAATGACCGACCGGCTCGGCCTGCGCCTGCAGAGCGTTACCGTTACTATGGCAGGACGGCTCAAGCTCCTGCATGCCATACAGTCCATGCAGGGCAAGACCTGTATCTGGCTGTGCTTTGAGGGCAGCAGTGTGCTTTCACTGCTGGTCGAGAACGGCGAGTACCGTTATTCCAGCCGCAGCCGTATTTTCAGTGAGCCGGGCACGGTGGATTTCGGCACTGAGATGACGCGGGATGTTTCCGGTACGATGCAGTTCCACACGGCAAGCCGCGCGGGCGGCACGCTGACCGATGTGTATTACGCCGGCTGCTCGGATGATGATTTCGAGGTGTGTCTGGCGGGTATCCGCGGTTTGGGTCTGAAAGTGAGCCGTCTGCCCGAATGCCGTGCGTTCCGCGCCCTGCCGAACGGCGAGCGGCTGAACGACTGGCTCGGCTGTGCCGAAACTTTGATTCGAACTGTGCTTCGTGCAAACAAGGAGCTGGATCTGCTCCGCAGCTATCGGCGTTTGTCCCGCGGCAGCAAAGGGCAGACCGGCCTGCTGCACAGCTTCTACACACCGATTGCGGTGTGCCTGGTGGTGTGCGCTGCGGTCTGGTGTGTGTTTCTGCAGATGAACAGCAGCCTGAGCCACAGGACCGACGACATCAACGACTGGCTGAACGATCCGACCGTGATCGAGCAGTACAACGAGGCTGCCGAAAAGCAGCAGCGCAATGACAATCTGGTGCAGGGACTGCAGCAGGTGCGCAATCTGACGGACGCGCTTGCCACCTATCCGCAGGTGGACAGCGCCCTGATGAGCAAGATCGGCGCGGCAGGCGGCGCTCAGGTCAGCATGGTGCTGACCGGCTATGATGCGGCTACCGGCGCGCTGCAGTTCGATGCACAGAGCGGCAGCGTTATCGACATTCCGAGCTATGTGCTCAAGCTGCAGAAAACCGGCCTGTTCCGCAAGGTGGACTACACCGGCTATACCTATGAGGACGGCGTGTACGTCCTCAGCCTGAACTGTATCCTGCTGGGAGAGGAGGCAGCCGAATGAACATCGTTGTAACCGAACGTGATAAAAAGCTGCTCCGGCTGGTGGCCTGTCTGGCGATAATCGTCATTTTCGGCATGTATCTCATCCGTCCTGCGATGGAAAATCACGAAACGCTGCAGAACGAGTATGACGCCGCCGAACAGAAGCAGCAGGAATATCAGACGCAGATGGCCGCACTTGCGACGATTGACGATATTATCGCGCAGAATGAAGCCGCGCTGAACACGGCAAGCGAAAAATACTACAAGAGCGATCTGGAAACCCGTCAGATGGACGATATCATCACGGGTATCGCGCTCGAGAACGGGCTGTTTCCGCAGTCGCTGACGCTGACGGAAGCCGCTCCGGGTGCGGTCAGCGCGTATCTCGCCGAGCAGGAAGCTGCGCAGACGGACGGCAGTGCGGACACCTCGTCCGATGCGGAATCCGCCGATTCGACCGACGATACATCGGCAACGCTGATACAGCCGGTCAACTACGTTTATATCGGCACTGCGACTATCTCGGCGCAGGGCGCTGTAACCCAGTGGCTGAACTTCCTTGATGAGGTGGAGCACAGGTACAAGGGTCTGCGTGTGACTAATTTCAGTATTGCAGACTATGATTATGTAGCAAACAACACGCAGGCGGTCAGCACCAATCTGATCACCGGCACGTTGGAGATCTACATGTGTGTCAGCGACAAGGAGGCAGACGCATGAAAACCAATTTGCGTATCGGCGAAGTGCTGATGGAGCGCAATTACATCACGCAGGAGCAGATGGAGCAGGCGCTCGCCTACCAGAAGGAGCACCGTGAAAAGCGAGTCGGTCAGATCCTGATCGAGCTGGGCTTTGTCACCGAGGCGCAGGTGCTCGAGGCACTGGCTGCCCGTCTGGGACTGGAAATTGTGAGCATCGGACAGATGCAGGTCGATCTGACCGCTGTCCGCATGATTCCGCGCGAGCTGGCGGAAAAGCAGAACCTGCTTGCGGTCGGCTTTGCGGACAAGAGCCTCGAGGTCGTGACGAACGATCCGCTCAACTACTTTGCTTTTGAGGAAGTGCGCCAGCTGACCGGCTGTCAGGTGGTCATCCGCCTGAGCGAAATGGGTCCGCTGCAGAGCGCAATCCGCTACTATTACGCCGAGGTCGGTGCACAGCAGGCGGCACAGACCGCCAACGAGGACTTTGCAGAGCGCAATGTGGAGATGCTGCAGGTCGAAGAGAGCGAAAGCGGCGATCCGGAAGCGCCGATCGTCAAGCTGCTCAACAGCCTGCTCGACCGTGCCATCAGCACCGGCGCAAGCGACGTGCATATCGAGCCGTTTGAGGGCAGCACGCGCGTGCGCATGCGTATCGACGGCACGATCGTCGATTATGTAACGCTGCAGCGCAGTGTGCACCAGCCGCTGATCGCGCGAATCAAGATCATGGCGAACCTCGATATTGCCGAGCGCCGTCTGCCGCAGGACGGTCATTTTCGTATCCGTGTGGGACAGAGCGAGTACGTCAACATCCGTGTATCGCTGCTGCCGACCGTGTTCGGAGAAAAGGCCGTGCTGCGAATTCTGGCAACGGCGGGTCAGGTCGATCACGCCAGCCACTTCGGCATGGATGACGAAAGCTATGCAAGGTTCCTGCCTATGCTGAACTCACCAAACGGCATTATTTATATCACTGGTCCTACCGGCTCGGGTAAGTCCACCACACTGTACATGGTGCTCGAGTACCTGTCGCACCGGCAGGTGAATATCTCCACGGTTGAGGATCCGGTGGAGAAGAACGTGCCGAGCATCAACCAGACGCAGGTCAATCCGGTTGCCGGACTGACGTTTGAGTCCGGTTTGCGCGCGCTGCTGCGTCAGGACCCGGATATCATCATGGTCGGTGAGACCCGTGACGGCGAAACTGCCGGTATTTCGGTTCGTGCGGCCATCACCGGTCATCTGGTGCTGAGTACGCTGCATACCAACGATGCGGTCTCGAGCATCGTCCGTCTGGCCGATATGGGCATCGACCACTATCTGATCGCAAATTCGCTGGTCGGTCTGGTCGCGCAGCGACTGATGCGCAAGGTGTGCCCGCACTGCGGCAGAGAGGTCGCAGTTACGCCGCAGGAGCAGGCGCTGCTCGGCAAGGATATCACGACCATCAAGCGCGGCACAGGCTGTACGCACTGCAACGGCACTGGCTACCGTGGCCGTATTGCCGTGCATGAGATCGTCACGATCGACCGCAATATCCGCCGCATGATCAGCCGCGGCGCCGAAACCGAGGAGATCGAGGCCTACGCGCGGGAACAGCAGGGCATGCGCAGCCTGAAGGAAAAGGGTCTGGAACTGGTAAAACAGGGTGTTACTACACCGGAGGAGCTGCTCAGGATCGCGTATTACGCATAACCGGAAACCACTCTGTATCTTTTGATACAGAGCGGTTTTAACGATTATAAGCAGAATTACAGAACGAAATCCACATAAATGAACGTACGTTCACTGTTGACTGGCGCCCCGGAGCCGAAAACTTTTCCTTTACATGCTTATCTCAAGCGGGTATAATACCCATTGATGGATGGCATTCCGCAGAGCGGAAGCTATACCTTGTCACAACATGTTTTTCAAATTTTTCCGACAGTGATTTTACGTTGCGTCACACCACAGAAAGCGGGTGACAGCATGAACATTGGCATTGTTGGAGCAGGAAAAGTCGGCTTTTCCTTCGGCAGACTGCTTGCCGAAAAAGGCATGCGGATATCCGGCTATTACAGCCGCAATTCCGACAGCGCAAGAGAAGCCGCAGAATTTACAAATTCCGGACACTATACCGACCTGGGCAAATTCATCGAAGATAGTGACGCGATTTTCATCACCGTTCCGGATAATGCGATCACCGAGGTGTATCGGCAGGTCGCAGAATTTGAAATTCAGGACAAGTATATATGTCATTGCAGCGGCGCCTGCACAGCCGAGGAAGCCTTTCCGGGTATTCACGCGCAGGGAGCCTATGCAATATCCATTCATCTGCTATTTCCGATCAGCAGCAAGTATAACTGCTGGCGGGAGCTGGCAGGTGCTTTTTTTTGCGTCGAGGGTGACGCGCAGGCGGTCGAGGTCTTTGTACCGCTGCTGCGCGGACTGGGGCTGCAGGTGCAGACCATTTCGCCGGAGAGCAAGGCGCAGTACCACCTCAGCTGTGCACTGGCAAGCAACTTTGTCTGCGCACTTGTGCAGCGCAGCGCCGAATTGCTGGGCGGCTGCGGATTCTCCCAAACGGACGCACTGCACGCGCTTGCGCCGCTCATGCGGAGCAATCTGGCGCATGTGATCGAGCACGGTGCCGTCTCAGCGCTGACCGGACCCATTGAGCGCGGCGACACGCAGACCGTGCAAAAGCATCTGTCGTGCCTGACGGAACGAGACGACCGGCAGCTTTACGCGCTGCTGGGACTCGAACAGGTCAAAATGGCACAGGAAAAACATCCTGAGCAGGATTACGGCACGCTTGCCGCCCTGCTGAATAGGGAAAAGGAGCAGAACGAATGAAGAACACAGTGAGCACATTTCTCTCGATGAAGCAAAACGGCGAACGCCTCACCGAGATTACCAGCTACGATTACACGACCGCCAAGCTGGTGGAAAAAGCGGGTATCAACGCCATTCTGGTGGGCGATTCGCTCGGCATGACCATGATGGGTTATGACACGACCCTGCCGGTTACGATGGAGGACATGATCCACCACAGTGCCTGTGTCGTGCGCGCGTGTGAGAACACCATGGTCATCATGGATATGCCGTTTATGAGCTATCAGGCGTCGGTTTCCGAAGCCGTGCACAACGCAGGCCGGCTGATGAAGGAGGCGCGCGGACACGCGGTCAAGCTGGAGGGCGGCGCAGCCGTTGCCGAGCAGATTCGCGCGATTACAGACGCCGGTATTCCGGTGCAGGCACATATCGGCATGACGCCGCAGAGCGTCAACGTGTTCGGCGGCTTTAAGGTACAGGGCAAGGGCGAGGATGCGGCAAAGCGGCTGCTCGAGGACGCCTTTACCGTACAGGAGGCCGGTGCATTTTCGGTCGTGCTCGAGTGCGTACCGCCCAGACTGGCGGCGCTCATCTCGAAAAAGCTGACCATCCCGACCATCGGCATCGGCGCGGGCGCAGGCTGTGACGGACAGGTGCTGGTCTATCAGGACATGCTCGGCATGAACATGGACTTCACGCCCAAGTTCGCCAGGCAGTTCGACAATATCGGTGAGCGCATGGTGGATGCGTTCCGCACTTACATGAACGAGGTGCAGAACGGCACGTTCCCGACCGAAAAGCAGAGCTTTGTCAAGTCTGACTGCAGCGATGAATATCTCGCCAAACTCGATGCAGAGAAGTTGTTTTCATAACCATTGCACACCGACTGAACGGTCTTTTGGTTGCTATGCTGCGTTGTTTTTCCTTGTAATCCGTCAGGATTGCTGCGAAAAAACGCCTTGCCTATCAACAAAAATCCTCGTTCATTCGGCGCACCCCAGCTATGAAAACAACTTCTAATTTTGAGAGAAACAGGAGTATATACAATGAAAATCGCAACAACCATCGCAGAAGTACGCGCACAGGTGCGCGAGTGGAAACAGCAGGGTCTGACCGTCGGTCTGGTGCCGACCATGGGCTATCTGCATGAAGGACACGCCAGTCTGGTCAAAACGTCCGTGCAGCAGTGCGACCGCACGGTAGCGTCCGTGTTCCTCAATCCGACCCAGTTCGGCCCGGGTGAGGATCTGGAGACCTATCCGCGTGATTTCGAGCACGACTGTGCGCTGTTGACCGAATGCGGCTGCGACATGGTGTTCCATCCCGAGGTGTCCGAGATGTATCCGGATAGTTTTGCCACCTTTGTTGAGGTGCAGTCCGAAATGCCGCGTCAGCTGTGCGGCAAGACCCGTCCGATTCATTTCCGCGGCGTGTGCACGGTCGTTTCCAAGCTGTTCAACATCGTAACGCCGGATAAGGCGTTCTTCGGCCAGAAGGACGCACAGCAGCTTGCCATCATCCGCCGCATGGTGCTCGACCTGTCCATGGGCATTGAGATCGTCGGCTGCCCGATCATCCGTGAGGCAGACGGTCTGGCGAAGTCCTCGCGCAATACCTATCTGAGCGCAGAGGAGCGCAAGGCGGCGCTCGTGCTGTCGCGCGCTGTAAAGCTCGGTCAGGAGCTGGTCCAGAACGGCGAGAAAAACGCGGATGCAATCGTCAATGCCATGCGTGCTCTTATCGAGCAGGAGCCGCTCGCGCGTATTGATTACGTTTCCGCAGTGGACGGCCTGACCATGCTGCCGGTGCATGAGATCAACAGCGGCGAACTGATCGCTATGGCGGTCTATATCGGCAAAACGCGCCTGATCGACAACTTTTCGGTGGAGGGATAAGTCATGACAGTACAGATGCTCAAGGGTAAAATCCACCGTGCAACGGTCAAGCAGGCCGAGCTGAACTACGTCGGCTCGATCACGGTTGATGCCGATCTGCTGGATGCGGCCGGCATTTACGAATACGAGAAGGTTGCCATCGTGGATATTGAGAACGGCAGCCGCTTTGAGACCTATACCATCGCCGGTGAGCGCGGCAGCGGCATGATCTGCCTGAACGGCGCCGCAGCGCGCTGTGTCAGCGTCGGTGATAAGGTCATCCTGATGGCGTACGCGCAGCTGACGCCGGAGGAGGTCAGGAACGGCTATGCTCCGCAGGTCGTGTTCGTGGATGAGGAAAATAAGATTGTCCGCACCACCACCTATGAGAAGCATGGTCTGCTCAAGGATATGGCGTAATGAAAAAGGAGAACCCGGGTGGGTTCTCCTTTTTCATTGGTACAGAGCTGAGGATTAGAGTGAAGAGAGGTAAGGTGAAACGCAGGCACAAGAAAATATTCGCAGGTGCCGTCTATCACAGCGACACTGTTGCGTCGCGCCTGCGGAGAGTAAACCGTATATGTAGCAGCAGGGTAGGCGAGAACTGCGTAGAGGTAGAGAAATGGGCGCACACTGTGCGCCCCTACGGAAGAAAAAATCCTTTGCCGTTTCTCTTTTCGAAGCGGTCGCCGGTCTCTGGTCTGCGCCAGACCATCAAATAAAAGGAAACTGGAGTCCCAAGAGGATAGTACTCATCTAATCCACGCACGGCGTGGGAACAAGGTTTAGTGGCCGACGGGCAAACCTTGATGTCTATCCTTTGGGAACCCCAGCTAAGGGTTAGCACCCATTCCTTATGCGTAAGTAAGCAGATTAACCCTGAACCGACTCCATCTCCGCCGCAGAGGACTTGTCTGCGTTCTCCCGGAACAGCAGACCGAAAATGCGGCGCACCAGCGGACCGGCTGCAAAGAACTGCCACAGCAGCGCCATCGGGAAGTTCATAACGGTGGTCTGTACCCAGATTGCAAAGAACTGTGCGTTATGGCTGTCCTTGAACAGCAGGGTGGCAAAGAAGCTCATGCACGGGCACATCAGCCATACGGATGCAGCCGAGATGGCAAGCATAATGCTGGTCTGGCTGGCTTCGCGCGGATTGACAAGGCGGAATGCAACCTTCATCGCCAGCTTGCCGACAAACACCAGCTCGAGCAGAATTGCGATAACAGTCATGATCGGCCACTCGTGGAATACCGCGAGGAATACCCAGTTCTGCATGGAACCGGTGTTCAGCACAATGTTGTACGCTACCATGCCGTATACCATGACAGAAGCCATGATAATGGTGTAAATAACGTCCTGAAATTTGTTTTTTGGCATTTTGGTTTCTCCTTTTTGTATATGTGAAATATTTTTTGATAACGAATAGAAATGCAGCTGAACGCAAAAAAATAGGACGAAGTAAACTTTCGTCTACTTCGTCCTATGGACTACTTCAACTACCATTAATTATAGGTATCATACCATATTTTATGGGCGTTCGTCAAGACTAACTTTGTTATTGACAAGACTGTTCCCTGGGTGTATACTGTGTCTGTAAATGAGACCCCCCTCCATCGGGGGAGGGGGTGAAGATAGGAGATGCGATATGAAACAACGGTTTCGGGTGGGCGGCATGAGCTGCGCGGCCTGCTCCGCCCATGTGGAGAAAAGCGTTTCGGCGGTGCCGGGTGTCAGCGGCGTGCAGGTAAATCTGCTCGCCGGCAGCATGGCGGTCGAGTACGACGAAAACGCGTGCGACGCACAGACGATTATAAAGGCGGTCGAGTCCGGCGGCTACACGGCTGCGGTGGACGACGGCAGGCAGACATCGGCTCCGGCGCAAAGCCCGCAGGCGGACGAGGCGCTGAAGGAAATGAAGACCCGTATTATCGTTTCGGCGATTTTCATGCTTGTCCTGATGTACTTCTCAATGGGTGAGATGGTCGGGCTGCCGCTTCCGTCCTATGCGGCAGGCATGGACGGCATGTTCAATCTGGCGCTCACGGAGCTGCTCCTCACGCTGCCGATTGTCATTATCAACCGCAAATATTATATCAACGGCTTCAAAACGCTGCTGCACCGTGCCCCGACGATGGACGCGCTCATCGCCGTTGGCTCGGGTGCGGCGCTTGTGTACGGCATTTACGCGCTGATTCAAATCGCGCTCGCGCCCACGCCTGAGGCAGCCCACAGCTTCATGCACGACCTGTATTTTGAGTCCGCAGGCATGATTTTGACGCTGGTAACGCTCGGCAAGTTCTTTGAAGCGCGTGCCAAGCGCAAGACCGGCGAAGCCATTGCGGCGCTGATGGACCTGCGTCCGCAGACCGCCGAGGTTATCCGTGGCGGTCAGACCATGCAGCTGCCGATTGAGCAGGTGCAGGTTGGCGACCTCGTTATCGTGCGCGGCGGTCAGTCCGTGCCGGTTGACGGCAAGATTACCGAGGGCAGCGCCTATCTGGACGAAAGCGCCATCACCGGCGAGAGCATGCCGGTCGAAAAGCATGTCGGCGATACCGTGATCGGCGCAACCGTGTCCAAGAGCGGCTATGTTGTCATGAAGGCATTGCGTGTCGGCGACGATACGACCCTGAGCCAGATTATCCGTCTGGTAGAGGAGGCAGGCGCGTCCAAGGCGCCAATCGCCAAGCTGGCGGATAAGGTGGCAGGCGTGTTTGTGCCGGTCGTTATGGGTATTGCGCTCGTGACTGCAATCATCTGGCTGCTGGTCGGCGAAACGCCGAGCTTTGCGCTCACACGCGCGATTTCGGTGCTGGTTATCTCGTGCCCGTGTGCACTGGGACTGGCTACGCCGGTCGCTATCATGGTAGGCACAGGTGTCGGTGCAAAAAACGGCGTGCTGTTCCAGTCGGCAGAGGCGCTCGAGAATCTGCACAACGTAAACGCGGTCATCATGGACAAGACCGGTACCGTAACCGAAGGCCGTCCGGTCGTAACCGACGTAAAATCCTTCGGCGTGGAGTCCGGTGACCTGCTCTCGCTGGCGCTGTCACTCGAGAGCCGCAGTGACCATCCGCTGGCGGACGCCATCGCGCGCTATGCCCGCGAGAAGAACGCGCAGGAGCGTTCAGTCACTGACTTTGAGATGATAGAGGGACAGGGTATTCGCGCAACTGTGGACGGCGTGCCGTGCTTTGCGGGCAACCGCCGGATGCTGCTGGCAAACGGCCTCGCGCTGTCTGGCTCGATGCAGAAGCTGGGTGACGAGTTCGCCGCAGCAGGCAAAACGCCGCTGTTCTTTGCGGCAAACCGTCAGATTGTCGGTATTTTTGCGGTCGCTGATGTGCTCAAGCCGACCAGTAAGGCGGCAGTCGAAGCACTGCGCAGTATGCACATTGACGTAACGCTGCTCACCGGCGACAACCAGAAAACCGCGCAGTCCATCGCGTCCGAGCTGGGCGTGACCGATGTGATCGCTGAGGTGCTCCCGCAGGACAAGGAGCGTATCGTGCGCGAGAAGCAGGGCAAGGGCCGCAAGGTTGCTATGATTGGCGACGGCATCAACGATGCACCGGCGCTTGCGCGTGCCGATGTCGGTATTGCGATTGGCGCGGGCACGGATGTGGCTATCTCGTCTGCGGACGTTGTGCTGATGAAGAGCGATTTGATGGATGCGGTGGATGCCATCCGCCTGTCGCGCCAGACCATGCGCAACATTCGCCAGAACCTGTTCTGGGCGTTCTTCTATAACTGCATCGGTATTCCGATTGCGGCGGGTCTGCTGTGGGTACCGTTCGGCATCAAGCTCAGTCCGATGATTGGCGCGGCGGCAATGAGCCTGTCGTCCGTCTGCGTGGTCTCAAACGCGCTGCGCCTGCGCTTTTTCAGCGCAACACCGAGAAAAACGGCGGGGACGCCTGCTGTTTTGCCCGTCAGCGGCGAAAAGCCGCTTACGGCACATAAAAAGGAGGAAAATGTTATGGAAAAGACAATCAAGGTTGAGGGCATGATGTGTCAGCACTGCGTGGCACACGTCAAAAAGGCGCTCGAGGGTGCAGCAGCCGGCTGTAATGTTTCGGTCGATCTGGATGCAGGCAAGGCAGTCGTTTCGGGCAAAACGCTGCCGGAGAATGCTGTTCTGACCGCAGCCGTCACCGAGGCGGGCTATAAGGTGGTTGACATCAAATGATGGCAGATCGTAAAAAGGTCGAGCCGCTGCTCAGGACCGCGCGCGGGCAGATCGACGGCGTGCTCAAAATGATCGAGGACAACCGCTACTGCATGGATATTATGATGCAGTTGCAGGCGGTTGAATCGCTGGTGCATAAGGCGCAGAGAGAGGTTCTTCGCGGACACCTTTCCGGCTGCGTGCAGGATGCGTTTGAGACCGGAGATCAGAACGAACGCGAGCAGAAGATTGCAGAAATCATCAAGCTGCTGGATAAAGCGTAAGCGGAAGGACGTGCCTAAAAGCACGTCCTTCTTTTGTCTGAAAATTGAATATTTGTGTATGTTCATACAGTTCGCACAAAAATCACAAATGAATTTTGTTCAAAAATCTGGAAAATGAAAGGAAACATTTCTGCTGAACTATGCAATAATTTATGTGTAGCAGGAATTACCTGCTGCGCGGATGAACCAATCAGATTCCATGTGCCCGGAACCACCGGTTCATTCAGCTTAGACAACTTGATCTGTGCATCATGCGCCAAGGGCGTGTCTGTACAGAAAAAGGCACAGCCGGTGAAAGCCGGTGTCGCAAAGCCATGGGTCTACCCGGAGTAATTACTCCGTAGGACAGCCGGTTGCCGAACAGCAGAATTCACGCCTCCTTTGCGTCTGTATGCACGCAGAGGAGGTTTTTTGCATGAAAAAGAGAAATAACCGTTTTCTTGCCGGTACCCTCGCCGGATTGATGATGCTGACCATGCTGCCTGTTACCGCGCTTGCGGCGCAGGAAGGCGCGGACAGTGATGCTGCATCCGACACCTCGAATAATAATATTGTAAACGTGGTAAAGTACAGTTTACAAGGGACTACACAGGGT
>OLVP01000317.1_pt1 | contig 42634 bp, 40 predicted proteins | sample 1673281 | NCBI WGS metagenome assembly OLVP01 (sample SAMEA3178940, study PRJEB25190) | human gut metagenome | biome: human gut; feature: human-associated habitat; material: faeces | place: Austria | collected 2013
CGCGAACGGTTGTGGATCATTGGTGTAAATGGTGGAAAATACATTGGCGGTAACAGGCGGCAGGCATCATCTGGGCGGCGGCCCTTTCGGTCATCTCCTTTCTCGCTGCGAACACATACACCGCCTGCCTGCTGTCGCTTCCCGGAAGCCCCATCTCCAACCTCACCGCAGCGCTAATACATCTTCCCTCCTATCTCACAGGCCACGGCCCCCTCTCGCTCGAGGCTGCCGCGCTCGCGACGGGGCTTGTGGCCGCCTGCTCGGTCTGGTGCGCATGGGCGTGGTCCCTCACCCATGGGACGGCGCAGCGCCAGGGCGAGGAGCACGGATCTGCCCGCTGGGGCACCGTGCGAGGCGGCCGTAGATTCATGAACATCGAGGATGCCTTCGACAACATCATCCTCACGGAGCACTTCGGGATGGCCATGAGCCGCCCCGATCACGACCGCAGGTACGAGCGCAACCGAAACGTGCTCGTCGTGGGCGGCTCCGGCTCCGGCAAGACGCGCGGGTTCTTCGAGCCCAACGTCATGCAGATGTCGGCGAACTACCTCATCACCGATCCCAAGGGAGAGTCGCTTCCGCGCCTGGGCCACATGCTCGACGCGGAGGGCTACAAGGTGCTCTCCTTCAACACCGTGGACTTCTCGAAGTCCCTCCGCTACAACCCCATCGCGTACATCCAGGACGAGGCGGACATCCTTGAGTTCGTCACCTGCCTCATCGACAACACCACGGGCGACAAGGAGCACGCGGGCGATCCCTTCTGGGAGAACGCCGAGCGCCTGCTCTACGTGGCGCTCATCGGATACCTCGTCTACCACTGCCCGCCCGCCGACCGGTCCCTCTCGGGCCTTGTGACGCTGCTCTCGCTCGCCAAGGCCAAGGAAGCGGACGAGGACTACAGAAGCCCGCTCCACCTCCTCTTCGAGGAGGTGGAGACGGGCATGCGCTACGTGAGGTGCGAGGGTGCGGACGGCGAGCCCTTCGACCCCACCCGCCGCGTCTCCTACCGGCCCGGCGCGGCGGCGCACCGATGGGTGCGCATGTCCGAGCCCACCCCCGTGGACGCCGACTTCTGCCTCCTCCACTACAAGATGTTCAAGGACGCCGCTGGCAAGACCCTGAAGTCCATCCTCGTGTCCTGCAACACGCGCATGGAGCCCTTCGCGATACCCCAGGTGCGCGAGCTCGTGAGCTACGACGAGATGGAGCTGGACCGCCTCGGCGACGAGGGCGAGCGGCGCGCCATCTTCGCCGTCATGTCGGACACGTCCTCCCTCTACTCGTTCCTCTTCGCCATCATGATGTGGCAGACCATGAACATCCTCTGCAAGCGCGCCATCAAGCGCTACGGCGGGGCGCTGCCCACGCCGGTCGTCATGCTCATGGACGAGTTCGCCAACATCGGGCGGCTGCCCGATGTGGAGAAGATGGTGGCCGTGGTGCGCAGCCGCAACATCTCCATGGCCTTCGGCCTGCAATCCCTCTCCCAGCTGAAATCCGCCTACAAGGACGACGCGGCCACGATCATCGACTGCTGCGACACGACGCTGTTCCTGGGTGGCAAGTCCACCGACACCGTGAAGGAGATAGCCGACTCGATAGGCAAGGAGACCGTCGCCACGATCACCTGGAACGAGAGCCGTGGGCAGTCCGCCTCATCGACGCGCAACTGGAACACCATCGAGCGCGACCTCATGCAGCCCGCCGAGGTGGCGAAGCTGCCCCGCGACGAGGCCATCGTGCTCATCGCGGGCACCGACCCCTTGAGGGACAGGAAGTTCGACATCGAGCGGCACCCCAGGTGGCACTCGGTCTACCCGGGGCATGCGGGCGCGCTCTACGAGCGCCCCTTCGACTTCGGCGAGTACATGGGAAGGGGTGATGCGCGCTAGGTGATGCGGCGGCCGCCCCCGGCTTCCACGTCCGGGTGCGCGGCGGCCGCCGCGATGCAAAGGAGGCGGGGCGCGCACCCCGCTCCCGAGAACAGATTCTACAGGACAGCGCGGCCTTCCACGTCCGCTTTGCGCCGCGCTAAAAAGATGCAAAGGAGAAGAGACCACATGCTGGCAAACATCATCAGCCTCGTATCGGGCTGCGTCACGTTCCTGGGCGGCTTTCTCGTCGTCTGGGGCGCGGTGTCGCTGGGCCTCGCCATCCGCGAGCAGCAGGGCGGCGCGCAGATCGCGAGCGCCATCTCTACCATCGCGGGCGGCGGCATCATCATCGCGGCCGCCGTGTACTTCGGAATGCTCGACACGAGCTGGCTCCCGGCATAAGGGGCGGCCATGTTGAGCGTATCCGTGCACAAGGACATCGGCGAGTACACCGAGAAGGTGGTGGGCAAGCTCTCCGCCCGCACGCTCGCCTGCACCGCAGGAGGGCTAGGTGCGGCCGTGGCCGTCGCCGCAGTGGCGAACGTCGGCCTCGGCGTTCCCGTGGACGCCGTGACGCTTCCCGTCATGGCGGCCTCCATGCCGTTCTGGCTGCTCGGCTTCTGGCGGCCGAAGGGCCTCGTTCCCGAGAAGTTCGTGCCGCTTTTCGCAGAGCACGTCCTCGGAGACGGGAAGCTCGTCTACGCCACGGGCTCGCGCCCGGCATCCATCGCCGGTCCCGTCGGCTGCGCGAAGATCGACCGTCGCGCGCGTCGCGCCTCCAAGCGGAAGGGGGCGGAGCGGCATGTCTCGGAACTCTAGCAACCAGAACGAGCAGAGGGCCCTCGTGAGACCCGGCTCCGGCCCCAAGCGCTCCAAGTCCCTGGGGCGCCGCATGGCGGAGCAGGAGCGCGAGCTCACCGACCAGATGGCGGAGAAGCGCAAGCGCCGCCGCGCGGCCCGGGACGTCTACGGGGCCGTGGGATTCGACCTCATGTACGAGAACGGCATCGCGCAGGTCGAGGAGGGCCTGTACAGCCAGACCCTCGCCTTCGACGACATCAGCTACCAGTCTGCGCGCGAGGAGGCGCAGCGGGCCATATTCAGCGGGTGGTGCCAGCTGTTCGACTACTTCGGCGCGGAAAGCTGCGTGCAGCTCTCCGTCGTGAACCGCCCCATCCCCGCCGACCTCATCGGCCGCAAGCGCTTCTTCGACACGGGCGACCCCGCGACGGCGGCCTATGCGGAGGAGTACAACCGCATCCTCAACGACAAGATGCGCGAGGGCGTGTCGAACCTCGTGCGCGAGCGCTACCTCACGTTCTCCGTCGGCGCCGCGAGCATCGCCGATGCCATCCCCAAGCTCGCCCGCATGAGGACCGACGCGGAGCAGACGCTCGCCAAGATGCGCAGCGCGAGCAGACCGCTTTCCGGCGAGGAGAGGCTCGACGCCATCCACGGCCTCCTCCGTCCCGGCAAGCCCAACCTGTTCTCCTGGGAGGCGGTGGGCGCGGCTGGCGGCCTCACGAGCAAGGACCTCATCTGCCCCTCCTCCCTCGACTTCAAGCCGGAGGGCTCGGGCACCTGCTTCAAGACCGAGGACACCTGGGGGCAGGTGCTCTCGATCAATCGCTTCGGGAGCGAGCTGTCCGACCGCTGCCTGGCAGACATCATCGACCTGCCCATCCCGCTTTCCATCTCCATCCACGTGCAGGCCATGGACAAGTCCAAGGCCGTCGCCTTCGTGAAGAAGCGTATCGCGTGGATGGACAAGGAGATAATCGACGAGCAGATGAGCGCGGTGAAGAAGGGCTACGACTTCCAGATCCTTCCCTCCGAGCTCAAGTACTCCAAGGAGGAGGCCGAGGACCTCCTCGACCACCTGCAGAACCGCAACCAGCGCCTCTACGTCTACACGGGCCTCGTCTACACCTACGCGTCCACGCGAGAGCAGCTGGACGACCAGGTGATGCAGATCGTATCGACCGCGCGCCGAAACTCCATCGAGGCCGACGCGCTCGACTTCCGGCAGCGCGAGGGCCTGAACTCGGTGCTGCCGCTCGGGCACAACCACGTGGAGGTCTCGCGCATGATGACGACCGCGCAGGTCTCCATACAGATGCCCTTCGCGACCCAGGAGCTCGCGCAGACGGGCGGCGGCTACTACGGTCAGAACAAGCAGTCCTCCAACCTCGTGCTCTGCAATCGCAAGCGCCTGGCGAGCCCCATGGGCTTCGTCGCGGGCAAGCCCGGCTCCGGCAAGTCGTTCTCCGTCAAGCGCGAGATTGAGAACACCATCCTCGCTTACCCCGATGACGAGATCATCATCCTCGACCCCGCTGGCGAGTACTCGCCGGTGGTCGTCGCCAACGGAGGCGAGTCCATCAGGTTCGCGCCCGATTCAGACACCCACCTCAACCCCTTCGATCTGGCCGACGTGGCGCACCAGTCGCCCTCGGCGCAGATGGCCTTCAAGATCGACGCCTTCCTGGCGCTGTCCTCCGCGACCATGGCGGAAGGGGCCGAGGGCCTTCCCGAGGCCGACAAGTCCATCATCAGCCGGTGCGTGGAGGCGGCCTACCGCGAGGCGGCAGAGACCGGGCGCGACCCGCTCCTCGGCGACTTCCACCGCATCCTGAAGGAGCAGTCCGAGCCGGAGGCCCGGGACATCGCGCTTCGCTACGAGCGCTACGTCGAAGGCGCGCTGTCGTTCTTCAACCACCCCTCCAACGTGGGCTTCGAGAGGCGCATCACCAACATCGACTTCAAGGATCTCTCCGAGAACATGCGCGCCTTCGGCATCATCGCCGTCCTTGAGAGCGTCCGAAACCGCATGTACTACAACTACGAGCGCGGCATCACGACCTGGCTCTACATCGACGAGGTGCAGTCGCTGTTCGGGCACCCCTCCATCATCAGCTACTTCTCGAAGTACTGGGCGGAGGGCCGCAAGTTCAACCTCATCGCCACGGGCATCACGCAGAACAGCGTCTACATGCTCGACCACGAGGAGGCCCGGAACATGGTGCTGAACTCCGACTTCGTGCTCCTGCACAAGCAGTCGCCGCTCGACCGTCGCGCCTGGGCAGAACTCCTCGACATGAGCGCCCAGGAGGCCTCCTACATCGACGAGTCCGTGCGCGCGGGAGAGGGGCTGCTCATCGCGGGCGGCGCCCGCGTCCCCTTGAAGGACGACTTCCCGAAGGGCAAGCTCTACGAGCTGTTCAACACCAAGCCCGAGGAGATAGCTGCCAAGAAGCGCGAGAGCGACTTCGCCAAGAGGGCCCGCCGCCGAAAGGGCGCTGACCAGTGACGCATCTAGCCAAGGGTTCGGAAACGGCCGCCACGGCCACGGAAGCCGCCGTGTCCGCCAAGGAGGGCGCGGTCGATGCGGCCGAGGTCGCATGCGCGACGCGTACAGACGCCGTCTCTTCCGGGCTCGTCCGAAAGTCGGGCGATCGCAGGGCCGAGGGACGCAAGGCCAAAGGCTTGAAGCCCTCCGTGAAGCAGGCTCGCTCGAAATGCGAAGGGAAAGCCGGTGCCAAGGGTGCCGACGAACCCGCATCGCAAGAGATGAAGTCGGCCCTCCAAGCGCGCAGGCACCTCGCCGCGCTCGCTGCCGATGCGGCGGCCGACGAGGCGGACGACTCCGACGAGCTTGAGGGGACGGGAGACGCCTACCGGGCGTCGAGGGCCGCGATTCATATCGCCAGGCGCGATAAGGCATCCGCCGCCAATCCCGAGAAGGCCACGCCTGCGAAAGAGGCGGCGACGGAGGCCAAGGCGATAAGGCGCATCGGCAAGGGCACGGAAGCCGAGGCATCCGCGAAGAGGACGGCGGAGATGCGGCGCGCGCAGTCCCGCCGGACATGGCTGCGAGCCAGGACGGCCCGCGCCTCCGAGTCGGCATCGGCCGCCAAGGCCGCCGGGGAGGCTGCCAGGAAAGGCGCTGCCAAGACTCTCGTAGGAGCGGCCGCCTCCGCCGCAGGCCCCGTGGCAGGGGCGCTATCGGGCGTCCTGTGCTTCGTGCTCGCGGTCCTGGTCGTCTTGCAGCTTGCGAGCGCTATCTTCGGCTTCTGGAAGAGCGAGGCGGCCAAGGCGTCGCTCGACGGCCTGCCTCCCTACATCACGGTGGAGATGGTTGAGGCGGCCCTTGAGTGCCAGGAGAAGTACGGGCACCCCGCCGGATGCACGCTCGCCCAGATCATCTGCGAGAGCGGCGCGGGCGACCACCTCTCGCTCCTTGCGGAGCGCGACAATAACCTCTTCGGCATCAAGTGGGCCTCGTCCTTCCTCGGCTGCCCGGAGGTCGCGGGCAAGAGCTCGTGGGCCACCAACGAGGAGTACGGGGGCCAGGTGGTCGGCATCATGGCCGACTTCACCGTGTTCAAGGGGCACAGGGAGTGCATCGTGTTCAGGAGCCGCGTGCTGCTGGCCAACTCACGCTACGCGGGAAACGCCCTCATCCGGCAGGCTATCGCCGAGAAGAGTTCCGACAAGATGGCGGAGGGCTTGAAGGACGCGGGCTATGCCACCTCGTCGGAGTACGTGGCATTCCTCAAATCGGCCATGGACGCCTACGGGCTGCGCCGCTTCGACGGCATGAGCCTTGAGGACTTCCGATCCGGCGCGGCCAACGGCGACGCCATCGTTGCGGCGGCCATGAGCCAGCTCGGCGTTCCCTACGTATGGGGAGGCACGACGCCGGGCGTCGGCCTCGATTGCTCTGGGCTGACCCAGTACTGCTACGCGCAGGCAGGCATCTCCATCCCCAGGAACTCCGAGGACCAGGCCTCCGCAGGGCGGCGCGTGCCGCTCTCCGAGGCGAAGCCCGGGGACATCCTCTGGCGTCCGGGCCACGTCGCCATCTACGCGGGCGGCGATGAGTACATCCACGAGCCCCATATCGGGGACGTTTGCAGGCGCGCAAACGGCATCGCCTACTTCACGTGCGCCATCCGATTCCGATAGACAAGGAGAGAACATGCAGAAGAAGAACAAGGTAATGCTCGCAGCGGCCATCGGCATGGTGGCCGTCATCATCGGCAGCACGGCGGTCCGCTGCTCGATCGCGCACACGGTCGAGGAGAACGCGCAGAACGAAGCGCAGGCACCCGTCGAGAGCATCGTGCAGGATGCCGGCGGCGCCGATGCCGCAGAAACGGCATCGGCCACGGACACGTCCGAGGAGATGGCGAAGATGCTCCAGGGCAACGTATGGCAGGCCGAGGGCGCGCCCGAGAAGACCATCGAGTTCCGCGACCGCTCCTTCGTGGAGAGCGACGGATCATCGGTCAAGCTCACCGTGTTCGACGTCAAGGAGGCCGGTGAGGGCAACGGCCAGAAGCACCTCGACATCGACTTCATGCGCGAGGGAGACCCCTACACCACCCCCGCCTCGATCATCGTGGAGGAGAGGGACGGCGCTCTCACCGTGGCGAGCGACGCCTTCGCGGTGGAATCTCGCTACGTCCAGGGCAAGCCCGCTGGCACAGCCCCTACACGGGCCTCATCGACGGCAAGGCGGGCGAGCTCGCCTCGGCCGTCGGCTCCTGGTGCGCAGCGCACGCCCCCTCCGCCACCGCCGCCTCCTTCGACGGCGAGGTGTACCTGGACGTGCGCGGCGGGCGCGTGAGCGCGACCTTCCATCTGAACGATGCGGCCTCCACCATCGTCACGGCGGTGTACGAGAACGGCTCGTTCGCGGTGGCCGGATAGGCGGCGTCACATGACAGCGTTCCTCAAACAAGCCATGGCGAGCCGAGGGTTCGCCATGGCGTTCTCGGCGACGGCTCTGCTGTGCGCGCTCATGCTCACGTGCCCAAACCTCGCCTTCGCCGACATCGCGGGCGACATCAACGCTTGGCTCTGCGGGATCCTCCGCGACACCTGCAACTGGATATTCTCAAGCCAGGCCGACATGCTGAAGTCCATAGGCGCGGGAGGCGTCCTCTCCTCCGGCTTCGACCAGATGCTCGGGCGCGCGGGCACCGTCACGATGTACGACGTCGTGCGCGGCGTGTGGCAGCACGCCATCCTGCCTATCGGCTGCGGGATGCTCTCGTTCGTGTTCACCGTGCAGCTCGTGAAGGTTTCGCAGAAGATGGACGGCAACGCCTCGATGCCCGGTGTGAAGGAAGTCGTGCTCATGCTCGTCTTCTTCGCGGTGTTCCTCTTCCTCATACAGAACAGCTTCGATCTGATGGCGGCTATCTACGAGGTGGTGAAGCTCGCCATCGACCGCGTTGTGGGCCTGTTCGGAACCGGCATGCCGCTCGACCTGTCGGCAGTGTCCATCACCACGACCGACGACGATGTGGCGGCCCTCATCGCGATGCTCGTGGTGGCGCTCGTGTCTTGGCTCGTCGTCATCATGGCCTACGTGGTCGCGCTCGTCGTGAGCTGGGCGCGCGCCATCCAGATCTACATCATGGCGGCTTTCAGCCCCATCCCCCTCGCGCTCACCTCCCTCGACGAGACGCGCCAGATGGGCGTGGGCTACCTGAAGAACTTCGTGGCCGTGTGCCTCGCGGGCGTCATCATCCTGGTGCTGCTCGTGTCCTTCCCGATCGTGCTCGGGGGCCTCAACGCCGCGAACGCGGGCGTGCCGGTGGTGGACTCCATCGTGGGCGGCCTCTCCTACGCGCTCCAATACCTCGCCATGTGCGTGCTGCTCATCCTCTCTCTCGTGAAGAGCGGGTCCTGGGCGCGCGACATCATGGGAGGCTGACGCCCCATGCCCGCCCATGCCCGAGGCCCTTAAAGGGGCGAGCCTTGAACACCCGCACGGCCGCTTCCACGCCTGAGGCCGAACCAAAGACCAAGATGCAAAGGAGACAAGAAATGGCAGAGGAGACCCAAGCTCCCAAAGAGAAGAAGAACGTCTACATATCGCTGCACAAGGCGTTCGTCCACGAGAACATCAAGTACACCGACAAGAAGACCGGGCAGGAGAAGACCTTCAACGTGGTGCGCCTGCCCGCAGACACCGTGATCGACGGCAAGGACGTGGGCGGCTACGAGTTCAGCCCGCTCTACGTGAACCCCTCGAAGTTCCGGGGCGAGGACTGGCGCGACATCCCGCTTCTGGCCGACCGCGAGGTGCGCCTGCAGAAGTCGGTGCTCGACGCCGAGGGCAAGCCCGTCCTCGGCGAGGACGGCAAGCGCCAGAAGGAGACGCTGACGGTGAAGCCCCAGGAGATCAAGACGGCGCTCGCCGAGGCCCGCAAGCGCTACGCCGAGGAGCACGCCAAGGACGACCGCGGCCTCGCCGAGCGGGCAGAGGAGGCGAAGGAGGCCTCAAGCGACCTGGAGAAGGGCGATGCGAGCCGCCCTTTGGACCGTGAAGGCCGATGAGGGGTGATGTGATGGAAGGAACCCGAAACACTATGGCGAGCAAGGCGCTGCGCGCCCTGCTCGCGGCGATCCTCGCCCTCGGGGCGATGCTCCCCTCGCTCGCGCTCGCGCCCGCGAAGGCGCACGCCGCCCAGGGCGCGACGCTCACCGTCGGCTCGAAGATCGACTACGACTCCTACAACACCACCTGGTTCGAGGTCGACGGCCAGCCCGCCTGGTGCGGGAACCCCTCCAAGAACACGCCGGAGGCGGGCAGCTACGAGAAGTCCCCGCTCTCCGCCATCAGCGGGCGCACCGAGGAGCTGGCGGCCGACATCTGGTTCTCCTGGGGCTCACCCGGCTTCGACGCTTCGCTGTGGCCGGATTCCTGGTACGGCGGCGGGGAGATGACGGCCGGCCGCTACATGGCGCTCGCCCACATCCTCATGTCCGACACCTACTCGAGCAACGGCAACTACGCCATGTTCGGGTGCTCCGAGGGCTTCCGCGACTGGGTGCAGCAGAACGTCATCGGCTTCGGCGACAGCGGCCAGCTCATAAACGACGACGCCACGGGCAGGAAGATTCTGCGGCGGGCGGGCGAAGTGCCCTCCAGCTTCGAGCCCTTCATGCTCTACACCGGATCGTCCACGCAGGTCATCCTCTCGTTCACCTACCACACCACCGTGAAGGTGTCGAAGTCCGCATCCCAGTCCTGGACGGCAGACGACCCCGACTACACGCTGGCGGGGGCCGTCTACGGCATCTACCGCACGCGGGCCGACGCCGAGGCTGACCGCAACCGGCTGACGACGATAACCACCGATGCGAGCGGCGCGGGGGAGTCGGGCAGCCTCGGAGCCACCCGCGACACCTTCTACGCCAAGGAGGTGCGCGCCTCCTCCGGTTACGTGCTCGATGGCAACGTCTACGAGGTGGGCCCCGGCAACGATTACACGTTTGCGTCCGCAGAGCCTCCCATAACCGTACGGCTTGTGCTCAAGAAGTTCGACGCCGAGACGGGGCACGGAAGCCCGCAGGGCGACGCCACCCTCGACGGGGCGCTCTACCAGGCGAGCTACGAGCGGGGCAGCGGCACCGAGACGGTCAAGGGCGAGACCGTCGGCGCCACCGTGGTGTTCGAGGGCATCCCCCTCGGAGACATCGAGGTGCGCGAGCTCGACCCGTCCGGCGGCTATCTGCTCGACCGAGACGCGCACCGCATCCGCGTGACGGCAGACATGGCCCAGGGCGCCTCCCCCGTCATCGAGGTGCAGCCCGAAGGCGAGTTCGGCGAGGACGTGCAGCGCGGCGGCATCCTCATCGGCAAGGGCGACGCGGAGCGCTACGACCACGAGGACGGCACGTTCTGGAACTACGCCCAGGGGGATGCGACCTTCAAAGGAGCGGAGTTCACCGTGTACAACCGCTCCGAGAACCCCGTCTGGCACGACGCGAACGGGGACGGCCGCTTCCAGGAGTCCGAGCTCTTCGCGCCCGGCGAGGCCGTCATGGCCATCGCGACCGAGTACAACGAATCGCTCGACGCCTGGACGGCAACCACCGGCGCACGAGCTCTTCCCTTCGGCACCTACGAGGTGATCGAGGCGAAGGCCCCCGTCGGCTACACGCGCGAGGGCATCTTGAGCCATGTCATCGAGATCCGGGAAGACGGCCAGTTCGACCAGCTCGTCGAGGCCGACGGCATGCTGAACGAGGTGGTGCGCGGAGGCGTCCAAGTTGAGAAGGACGACCTTGAGCTCGGTAAGAGCGAGGCCCTGGGAGGAGCCGATCATTCCGCGCTCGATGCGGAAGGGTACCTCGGCAGCTCCCTTGAGGGCATCCAGTTCACGGTCGTGAACGCATCCGAGCACGGCGTCATGGTGGAGGACACCTACAGGCCCAAGGGCACCGTCGTGGCCGTGATCGAGACTGCTTGGAACCCCGAGAAGGGAGCCTACACCGCCCAGACCGCATCCGACACGCTGCCTTACGGAACCTATTCGATAGCCGAGACGGCCACCAACGACAGCTATCTGCTCACTGACGGCGTTCCCCGCACCTTCGAGGTGCGCGAGGACGGCAAGACCGTTACATGCGACCGCGAGGGCGACGCCCTGCTCTGGCGCGACCAGGTAGTGCGCCACGACGCCCACCTGCAGAAGAAGGGCTCGATCCTCGGCAGCAAGCTCGCTCACGTTCCCTTCCTCATCACCAACGTGACCACGGGAGAGGCGCATGTCGCCGTGACCGACCGCAACGGCATGCTCAACACCTCCTCCGAATGGAGGAGCCGCCAGGATGCGGTGAACGCGAACGACAAGCTGCTCGACGAGGACTATATCGACACCGCCGACGTGGTGGAGGGCTCCAGCATCTGGTTCGGCCAGGGCGAGGACGGATCGGCGGCGGAGCCCGATGACAAGCTGGGTGCCCTTCCCTTCGGCGAGTACCGCATCCGGGAGCTCCGCTGCGAGGCGAACGAGGGCTACGCCCTTTGGGAAGACACCTTCAACGTGAACCGCGACACCACGGCCACCGGCTTCGACATCGACCTGGGCACGGTGGACGACCAGCCCATCCCGCTGCTCGCCACCGAGGCGACCGACAGGACCGACGGAGACCACGCGCTTTCGCCCGAAGGCACCGTCACCGTCGTCGACGAGGTAACCTACGCCAACCTCGTGCCCGGCAGGTCCTACACGGTCAAGGGCGCCCTCATGGACAAGTCGACGGGGCGTCCGCTCATCGCGGACGGCTCCGAGGTCACGTCCGAGAAGGAGTTCGCGCCCATCGCCCCCTTCGGGCGCGTGAAGGTGGAGTTCGCCTTCGACGCATCCGCGCTCGCAGGCAGGGAGATCGTCGCCTTCGAGAGCCTTGAGCACGAGGGCATCGAGGTGGCGGTGCACGCGGACATCTACGACGAGGGGCAGACTGTGAAGGTGGAGCCCGAGCCCGAGATCGGCACCATCGCAACTGACGCGGCCGACGGCGACCACGAGGTCTCGGCAGACCCCAGCGCCCGCATCGAGGACCAGGTGTTCTACGCGGGGCTCGTCCCCGGCGAAGGCTACACCTTGCACGGCATCCTGATGGACAGGGCAACGGGCGAGCCCGTGACGGTCGACGGGAGCCCGGTGGAGAGCGAGGTACAGTTCACTCCGGAGAAAGAGAGCGGCTTTACGACCGTGCCCTTCGAGTTCGACGGCACCGGTTTCGAGGGCATCGACATCGTGGTGTTCGAGACGCTGTACCGCAACGGCGAAGCCGTCTTCGAGCACAACGACCTCGACAACGTGAACCAGACGGTGCGCACGACCGAGCCCGTGCCCGAGATCGGCACGACCGCGACCGACGCGGACGATGGCGACCACGAGGCCGCAGCCGACGGCGACGTGGCCATCATCGACGAGGTGCGCTACGAGAACCTTGAGCCGGGCCGCGAGTACGTGCTCACCGGCACCCTCATCGACAAGACCACGGCCAAGCCCGTGGAGAAGGACGGCCTGCCGCTCACCTCGGTCGTGGCATTCACGCCGGAAGAGCCGAACGGCTCGGTAGAGGTTACGTTCGCCTTCGACGGCACCGCACTCGCGGGTCACCGCACGGTGGCCTTCGAGAGCCTTGCCTTTGACGGTGTAGAGGTCGCCAAGCACATGGACATCGAAGACGAGGGCCAGAGCGTCGACTTAGTACAGCCGAACGTTCCTGGCACACCCGCTGCGAAGCTCGCCCAGACAGGCGACACCAACAACATCGTGCCGTTGGTCTGCCTGGCGGTTGTAGCCGCATTGGCGGCGGTACTGGCCGCCCTCCATCAGCGGAAGGGCAAAGGAGAAGAGGACGGGGGTGACACAGGGGAGGCTCGGTCAGATGAGGAGGAGCCTTCGAACGAATAAGCACAAGTGGTAGAAGTTACTAAGCTGGAAGGAATTGAGACGACGAGCGCCCCGGATGGGGCGCTCGTTACTTCTTGGGTCTTGACGCCTCGGTGATTTGTTCGACCACCTCCCTCGTGACAAAGGAGCGCGGGTCTATCCGGAGCGCCACGCAGAGCTTCAGAAACTCATCCACTCGCATCTCCCGCTGACCGTTAAGCACGTACCACAAGCGCTTCTTGTCAATGCCGATACGGCGTGCTAGTTCTGCAATTGAGATACCACGTTCTTGTCGTTTGAGCCCCAGGTTCTCATTGATGAATCGGTAGATGTCCACTTTCGTTTAGATACATATATGTCGGCAGGTTGAATCAAGCCTTTTTCTTCATCTTGCTAAACGATGTTAAGACCATGCCGATGGCTACTACAAGCACCAGCACATCGGTCAGTACGCACGCGATCCAAACGCCGAGGATACCTGTTCCGGTTAAGGCAGGCACCGCCAGTACCATGGGAACGAAAAGCACAAGCGGTCGAGCCATGGTGAGGACAGCTGCTTTACCACCTTGTCCGATGGATTGCAAGAACGTGATGGCCATGATCATGATGCCATAGAGGAAGAAGGGTGCGAAAAACAGCCGGAAACTATCTACTCCCATAGTGACAAGACCTGGATCGGTGATGAACCACGAGAGAAGGGCGTCGGGCGCAGTCATAGCGGGAATCCAGAACACGAAGCAAAGCACGGTCGCTCCAAGGCAGAACGATGCCATGATCTTGCGTACTCGCCCGAACTTTTCGGCACCGTAATTCGTGCCGATCGCAGGTTGGAGCCCGTTGCTCATGCCCCACAGGGGTATGAAGGAGAACGCCTGGATGCGCAGGGCCGCGCCGAAGATCACCTGCCACTCGGCTCCTCCCCAATAGGCCGCGGCGCGGTAGATGACCGCCTGCTGCACGAGGGTTAGCACCTGCATGAGCATGGCCGAAACGCCGACCTTCAGAACTTCGGGAAGCACGTCTCGATTCAATGCGATGCGACGGATGCGAGCCACCTTTTCCTTCTTGGCGAACCACCAGAGCATGATAGCACCTTGGACGAACTGCGAGAGCACCGTAGCCGCTGCCGCTCCCTCAAGCCCAAATCCCGCATCACGCAGCAAAAGGATGAAGATCGGCGACAGGATCATGTTCAGCACCGCGCCACCGCCCATGATGAGCATCGCACGAACCATGTCGCCCTCGCCGCGCATCACCATGTTGGAGCTTTGGGCGAAGTTGACGAACAGGCTTCCGCAGAAGATGACGCGAAGGTAGGTCGTGGCAAGGTCGAGCATTTCCCCTTCGGCTCCCGTGAGCGACAGGAGGGGTCCCGCGAATGCAATGCCGAGCACCATCACGATCGCCGACAGGATGAGGTTCATCGCTATGAGATTCCCCATGATGCCGTCCACGGTGTTCTGGTCGCCAGATCCGATGGCTCGGGACAGGACGGAGGCGGAACCCATGCCGATAAGGCATGCGATCCCCGAATTGATGAATGTGAAGGGGTAGGCGATCGATACCGCTCCCATGGCGCTAGTGCTTATGAGCTGCCCCGCGTAGATCGCATCCACGAACGTATAGAGGCCGATGACCACCATCCCTACGATCGCGGGAAGGCTGAGAGACACCATGAGCCTCCCGGACGAAGCGGTAAGCAAGAAGCTCTTGCGATCGCTCTTTCCAGCCATGTCAGCTCACCTCCGCAGTTTGGAGCTGTGACCCTTTCAGTGCCCAATCGGCACTTTCGGATTGGAGTTTAACCATGCGGGAGAACAGAGCGTTCTGCTTCAATAGTTCGGCCGGGGACCCCTGCTCCACAACGCGCCCTTCGTCGAGCACCACGATCTTGTCGGCGTTCATCACCGTGCGCATACGGTGCGCGATGACGATGACGGTCTTTCCTGCGAGCAGATTGGAAAGCGCTTCCTGTACCTGGGATTCGTTCTCCACATCGAGAGATGCGGTAGCCTCATCCAGCAGGACGATGGGCGAGTTCTTCAAAAGCGCACGGGCGATCGATATGCGTTGGCGCTCACCGCCCGAGAGCCTGCTGCCGTTCTCTCCGATCATGGTGTCATAGCCCTGCGGCAGCTTGCGCACGAAATCGTCGCACATGGCAGCCTTGGCGGCTGCCAGCACTTCTTCGTCCGTCGCGTCGCGGCGACCGAGACGGATGTTGCCCATCACCGTGTCATCGAAGAGAAGCACGTCTTGGAAGACCACCGAATAATCCTTTAGGAGCGTTTCTGGGTCGATGGTGGATGCATCAACGCCTCCCACGAGAACGCGGCCGCCATCGGCATCCCAGAAGCGTGCCGCCAGCTTGGTGAGGGTCGATTTGCCTGATCCGGAGGGACCGACCAGTGCGGTCACATCGCCTTCCTTTGCGACAAAGGACACGTTGCTGACGACGGGCTCGTCGCCTTCACTGTAAGAGAAAGTAACGTCCTCGAACGCCACATCGTGGCCCTGGGGCGAGAAGTCCTCGCTTCCTGTGGCAACAACCTCGTCGTAGAGCGCCTTCATGCGAGGTGCCGCGACCTCGGTGGCCATGAACAGCTCGGCGAGCATGAGCATCGACTGGTCGAAGGGGGCGTAGATACGCGAGACCACGAGCAGAAAGCCGAACATGACCATGAACCCGATGGAACCGTCAGCGAGCATCAGCGAGCCTGCGAGGATGGCTGTAGCGATACCGAAGCGCATGATAGCCTGAGCAAGCTGGACGGGAATGCCCGCCCCGACCTCTGATCTGAACATCGTCTTCTCAAGACGGTCGATGTAGCCGTCGGCTTGCTCGAGATAAGATGCGACTTGATTGGTGGCGCGAATCTCGCGGACGCACTCCAGCATCTCTTGGGTGTTCTCCGTCATGGCGAGTGCGCAGGCGCGCGTCTTGCGCATGAGCGGAGCGGAGAAGCGACGCGACCAGAACAGGATGGCGAAGGCGACCGGAACCGACCAAAGGGCCGCTACCGCCAACTGCCAGTTGAACGCAAGAAGGCACACCGCGATGATCGCAGTCGAGATATAGGTGCCGTAAAGATACGGCAGCACATGAGAATAGACGTGTTCCATCGTGGTGGCATCGGTCATGATGGTTTCCGTCAGGTCCGCCAGATCGCGCTTGCCGAAGAACGACAGTGGAAGCTCCCGCATGCGCTCACCCAAGCTGATGCGCTGTTTGCCGCTCTCGCGGTAGGTCTTGCCGTAGGTGTAGTCGTACTGGAACCAGTGCGCTACCCAGAGCACGATCGCGAAAACGACGAGCCCTACCGCATACGGAACCATATCGGGCAGCGCCGCTCCTTCCGTCAAGGATGCGACGAGCTGTTCCATCAGGTAGAAGAAGAACCCAACGCCGAACATGGCGACAAGGTTCACGATCACGGTCCAGAAGGCGCCGAAACGGATGTTCTTCACACCCTCCGCAGTGAGCGCATACTTATCTCTCATTCCCATCATCGTACACCCCCTTCCGACGCAGATGATTCGCACATGACCACGGCCCCATCCTCAATCGAAGAGTCCGACTTGATTCGCCAGAGAGCCGCACGCTGGTATTCCTCCCACATACGGGCATAAAGTCCGTCACGTGCTAACAGCTCGCCATGGGTTCCTTGCTCCACGACGCGGCCATTCTCAATGACCACGATCTTGTCGGCTCCCACGACCGTGGAAAGCCGATGGGCGATCATGAGGACGGTGCGGTCCCGAGCCAACTCGGCGAAACCCTTTTGGATAAGCGCCTCGTTCTCCGGGTCGGCGAAGGCCGTTGCCTCGTCGAGCACGACGATGGGCGCTTGCTTGCAGATAGCGCGAGCGAGCGCGATGCGCTGCTTCTCGCCGCCCGAAAGGTGGACGCCGGCCGTCCCCACCACCGTGTCAACGCCGCCGGGAAGCTTGGCGAGAATGTCGTCGCACTGAGCGGCAGCCAGCGCGGACATCACGTCTTCGCGCGTGGCGTCCGGACGAGCCGCAGCGACATTCTCGTAGATGGACTTTTTGAACAGCCGGTTATCCTGGAACACGAAGGCGATGCTCTGCATGAGCTCGGCCGTGTCGATCGCGCGCACGTCGATACCGCCGATTCGCACCGAACCGGCGCTGACATCCCAGAAGCGTGGAACCAGGCTCGCCGCCGTGGTCTTGCCTCCGCCGCTAGGTCCGACCAAGGCGACCGTGGCCCCTTGAGGAACCTCGAAGCTCACGTCGGTCAGGGCATCACGGTCTGCGCCCTCGTAGCGGAAGCAGACATTGTCGAAGGCGATGTCGTGCGCTCGCGGAGTCGCGGGGTGCGCGGGTTCTGCGAGGATGGGCGAGCTCAAGATGCTATAAGTTCTGTTCGCAGCATCAGCCGAGATCTCGAACTCCTCCATCACGAACATGAGGCGCGTTATAGCGGTGGCGATGATGGCGGAGAAGATCGCATAGAACGCGAAATCGGCTATGAAGCCCGCGAACGCGGCGAAACCCTCCGCCTCAGCACCAGGGGCGAGGAGGATGACCACCGGCACGAGGAAGATGGCGATGCCCGTGATGACGGTGAGCGACGTCACCTGCGGCTTGGCGCATACCTTCACTGCATAGTTCTCGGCCATTTCGGAGTATTCGACTATGGCGTCGTGGAAGGCCTTGAACGAGAAGACGGTCTGCTGAAAGACCTTCACGACGGGGATGCCGCGCACGTATTCGGTTCCGGTCTTGGCCATGTTCACCTGCGCTTGCATGTAGCGCTGCATGAAGTGCGCGTTCTTGCCTCCCATCATGGAGAACATGCATGCGAGCGCCAGGATGGCAGCTATCAGGCAGGCGAGCCCCATGCGCCAGTCGAAGACGAACAGCGTGACGACAAGGCCTAGCACCATAGCGAGGGATCCGGCCGTATCGGGCGTCTTGTGCGCTATGAGCCCCTCTGTGGCGCCAGCACAGCCGTCGATGACGCGCCGGAGCGCGCCCGACGCATGGGTATCGAAGTAGCCGAGCTGCACCTTCATGAGATGGCCAAGGCAGGCTTTCCGCAAGTTGCTCGCCGTATGGAAGGCGCATGCGTGGGTGCAGAGCAGCGCGAAGAAGTACAGTACGAGGCTCGCAACGGCCAGGAAGAACGCGAGCCAACCGTAAAGCGCCAGGTTCTCTGCTGCCGTCCAGTCAGGTGCGACCGCGATGAGGTCGCGCGCGACGAGCCAGATGCAGATATAGGGACCGAATGTGAGCAGCATGGCCACTGCTGATAGGGCGCAACCCACAGAGAGCAGCCAGCGCTTGCGGCCTGCAAAACCGAGAAGATAACCTAATCCCAGCTTGCGCGGCGGTTCGCTCGTGCCATCAGGGGGAGACCCGGATGGCTTTGCTGGAGATTCCGGCAACGATTCATCATGCTGCATGTATGCGAACTCCTTTCAATGCTCTATGAAACGCTCAAGCTAGAACCTATCGAAGATTCGGGCATCGGAAGCAAAACGCGGACTGGTTCCGAACCTCTGCGAACAAAAGCCGAAAGCGAAAACGGGATAAACGAAAGGCGGCCCGTCGCCAGGCCGCCTTTGGAGGGAGATTCGATCGAAAGGTGCTATTCAGCTTCCCCTGCCAAGTTCTCGTCGCAGAAGAGCTTGATGCACTCTTCGATCATCTGCTGAGTGGGATCCACGGGGAAGCCGGCGGCCATCCAGTAAGCGTAATCGCCAGCCATCCATTCGCCGAAGTCGGCATCATCAGAACCATAGCGGAACTCGATGTGGAAGGTGCTTTCGGGAGTGTCCGGCAGAAAGGCGAAGTATTTGTAGATGCTCGCCTCATCGTCATCGCTCTCGAACACATAAAGATCGCCGGCCATTCCGCTGTAGTGGTAAGTGCCGGAGAAGAGCTCTTTGCCAGTGGCATCCTTGCCGCTGATCTCCATCGCGTCGCCGTCTATCGTCAGCTCCGCAAGGCTCTCTAGCCATCCGCAGTAGAAAGGACCGCCCTCTTCCCCGTAAGCCTCTATGGCCTCTTCGCCCCAAATGCTGCCGTCCACAGAGCCCTTGAGCATCTCGGCGCTCGCAGCGGCATCGGCCTCGCCGACGATCGCCGCTGAATCATCGAGCCAAAGCTGGTCATACTGCTCATCGAAGAGGACCGGGAACAGCTCTTGATAGCTTCCCGAAAGATCGGACAGGAGCTGCTCTGCCTCCTGCTCTACGGTGCTTTTCTGGGTGACCTGCTCTTGAGACGCGCTGCTCTTCTGCTCTTCGGCACCATTGTTGGATGGTTGGCTGCATCCGGCCAATGCGCCCGCGGCAAGCGCTCCTGCGAGAAGGAGCGATACTGTCTTCGTCGATTTCATGCTTTGCGTAGTTCCTTTCCCGAAAACGACCGTTCGTACGACTAAGTTACCTTTGTCTAACATTGCTAGGCTATTATTCCCCGAGAGCGTCTTTCGCAGGCCTAGGTTTTCTGAAGAGCGAACGCAACGCTAAGCGATGCGAACGGAATCCTCAGCGAAGCGTCGAGCCTCGGCTAACAGGTTGACCTTTTCAGAAAAGGGAGTTCAGGATGATAAGCGACGTATCCTCCAATCTGCATACGTTCTTCGTGCCGCAGATGGAGCAACTTGGGATGAAAGAGCAGCCGTCTCGCCACGGTTCGCTCAGCGTGCGCGATGACGAGTTCGGTCGAGGACTGCTATGGGCGCACAGCATAGGCGAGAACTGCTTGTACACGTTTCACGAGGTCAACGTCAACGAGCAGACGCGACTCGTGGAGTTTCCCGACGATTACGTATGCGTTACATCCATGACCGATTGCTCAGCAAGGCTGTGCCCCGTGCAGTCTCGCTATCTCCGGGAGCGCAATATCCTCTCCTTCAGGCAGAAAGGCGGTGCCATATCGTTCGACCTCATGCCGAACGAGTACCACCGCTCGTACACGCTATGCATGACACCGGACTTCTTCGATGAGCTTCCTGGCCTTACCGACAGCGAGCGCGAGACGTTCGTCTCCTACCTTTGCAGCTGTGACACCAATACCCACTCCCGCGAAATCGGAGACGCGTTGGAGAGCATGGGGCACTCTTGGGCGACGAGCGCCGGGGGCGCCTGTTTCTGCGAAGGCAGGATGAAGGAGATCATCGCGCGGCTTCTGGATGACGCCATTAAAGCGAATTGCGATGATCCTCGGGAGCCCTCGACCGAGGAGAAGAGGATTGCGCGCGAAGCCCAGATGATGATCGACGCGCGCTACGCAGAGAACATCACGCTGCAATCAATCGCTAACGAGCTCTTCGTCGGCAGAACACGCTTGTGCGAAGTGTTCCGAGAGCAAATGGGATTATGCGTTGCAGAATACCTGCGTGATGTCCGGATGGACGAGGCTCGCAAGCTGCTCGAAACAACCGACTTGAAGGCGGCCGAGATAAGCCGTCTTGTGGGCTATGCGCATCAGAGCAGCTTTACTGATGCTTTCCGCCGCCAGTTTGGCATAACGCCCTCACAGTGGAGGGATAACGACGTTCAGAGCAAGGTTGCTTCATCCTAGAACCTAGAAGACTCTTCATTGCTTCGTTCGCTAGAGGATGCAATCTCTAGCAGCACATTACACGGGACGCCTAGATCTTCTATTGTGCCGAGCCCAGTTGATTCGAGTAGGCGCTGAAATTGTACGATCTGCGGGGCAAGTACATCAGCCACCTCCGATGCCCACGACAGTGTCGATACATCCACGAGCTCACCGGCTATCTGTACGAGCACGGTCTCTCCATCCAGCGTGACACGATTGAGCCTCTGCATGTCCTCGGTGTCGGCGAGAAGGAAGCTCCAACCGTCGCGCCTGCGGGCCACAGGGAGGTCCTTCGGTCCCTTCTCGTCCTTGTACGCTTGAGCTGCCTCGTAGTAGTAGGAGCAGAGCCACAGGCTCTCGCCGTTCACGTCAGAGAGGTCGAGCGCGTAGTTCGTGAGCAGGTTTCCCGGCTGCGGCACACCGTCGGTCATACGGTCGGTGTCGAACACGTCGATGCGGCCGCCGGAGTAGTAAGCCTTGACTATCACCTTTCAGACCCTTCTCTTCGCTTGTCCTGAACGTCTTGGCGGGTGGGTCTCCCTACATCGTCTTGGCGCCTGCTTCCGACGGGACGGATGCCCGATTTAGTCGCAGGTTTGCTGGGGGCGAGCACAGGTCGTTCCTCCGGCAGAAGCCCCTTTGCCTTGACGTAGCCGACGAGCTGCGGCGTCGCCCCGTCCTTCGTCTGGAGCGCATCCAGATCGCCAAGGCATCTGGCATGAGAGCTCTCGATGAGGGCTACCGCCCCAGAAAGACTCCGCAGCTCCGCGAGGTCCCCGACCGCTACCGCTCGCTTCGCTATGGCCGCTATGGCGCGTTCCCCGGCGTCTTCGAGCCTCCTTACGCCACCCGAGCGCAAAAGCGGCTCCAGTCGCTCGCGCCCGTAAGCGAGCCCCATGCGCTCTCCGGAGACCCTTCTCGAAGGATGGCTCGCGAGCGCGTATATCCAGTCCCGGCGCTCCGCTTTGGGAGAGTTGTCGGCCACGGTCACGCCCATGGTGCTGAGGATGCTGCGGAACTCCTCCTCGCTCCTCGACACCGTGCGGGCTATGCGGACGCGGGCGCGGATGTCCGCCGTCCAGGAGTACTCGCCCCGCTCGGTGAGCTCCTGCTCGGCGCGGCGCACGTATTCGCTCCTGTAGGTCTCGGGCGCTCTCTTCGGACTGCGCCTCTGGGCGCGCGCCGCCACGCCCGTTGCCTGTGGAGGCCTCAAAGCAGTGAGCCCTTGCGCTTCGGCGAGCTCTTGGAGCGATGCGGCTAGGGCCTTGGGGTCGGGGTCTTGGAGCCGTCGTCCCGTCTCGATGTTCGTGTTGTTCACGACCACGTGCGCATGGGGGATGCCGTGCTCGTTGTCATCGTGGTAGACGATGGCTACCTCGTATTCGGAGAAGTGCTCCTGCGCCCACGAGGTCGCGAGCTCGCGGAGGGCTTCGAGCGCGATACCGTCTTTGGGATCGGGCGACACGACGTAGTGCTTGTAGGTGCGCACCCGCTTCCCTCGCCAGGGGAGATCGTTTCCGAAGGAGCGGCGCGTGGCGTCCATCGCCTCGGCCCAGTCGAACTCACGGATGCCCTCGGGGACGTCGATGTTGATGTAGTCGCTGGCGAGCGCTCGGTTCTTGCGCGTGAGGTATCGGCAGATGCCTCGTGCCGAGGTGTGCCCCGCGATGGTCTTGAGCATCGGCACGGCATCACCTCCCGAGCGCCGCGATGACGCTTCCCGACACGTCCTCGACGCTCCGGCGCAGAGCCTCGACGCCGGACTGCATGGCCGCGAGCTTGCCGGATGCGCGGTCAAGCTCCTCCAAAACGTCAGGGGCGTCCATGTCGTTCGCGCGGAGGTAGTAGGCGATGGCGTTGAGCGCATGCGTGGCTTGGTTGTAGTGATGGCCCCACCTTCGCATCTCGCGGGTGAGCTTCGCGGCGGTCGTCCTGTCGATGACGATAAGCCGGTCGCCCTCGCCAACGGAGGTCGCGGGCATCTGCAGGAGGACTCGGATGAGGTCGGAGAGCGTCATGCCGGCGTCTGCCGCGAGACGCTTGGCTCGTTCGATCTCGCCTTCCGACATGCGCACGTGAATCTGTTTGGGATGGCGCTCCATCGCGCGGGCTTTGCCCCCTTCCGAGTTTGAATTAGGAGGCGAAGCCTGCGCACTAGGGGCGCGGGGGATCCCCCGCACAAAGCGTAGCCGAGGGCATCCGAGGCCGCGCTGTCGCCGTATCGTTTCGGGAAGGTTCGTCCTCATGGCGATACCGCCCGAAACGATGCCAAAGGTCATCGTTTACGAACGATGGCGCTCGGCGGCCAAGAGCTATTCCGTGTGCTGTGTACACGGAATAGGCCTCTTGCTTTGTTGCGAGATAAAGAATGAAGAGCGATATGCGTAGACGAATCAACATTCATAGAACGGATTAGGCGAACGCAGGCCTGCAACCGTCTCTTTATCAATGAAGCATCCCAATCCTAGATTGAAGAATGCGCACAGTTTGATGAACTCATCGGCGCGCATTGTTCTGTCACCATTAAGGATATACCAGAGACGCTTCCCATCGATTCCAATCCGCCGACCAAGCTCCGCATACGAAATCCCCCTCTCCTCACGTGCGGCTCTCAGCTTCGAGGTAATCACGAAATCGAGTGACATGACTCGACTGACATGGCCGGTTTCTATCTCGCGACCACCGGCGGAATGCGCTGCTGCATGATAGTGGCTATCTCCTCGACGGGCTCTGCGCATCCCCCGCGCAGCCACTCGTTCACGATGGCCATGAGACCGTGGACGTAGAACGCGGCGATATACCCGCGCTCGCGCACAGGGACGCGCGTTCGGTCGAAGGCAGGCGTCAAGACGTGCTCGTACATTCTCTGGTAGAGCTGATTCAGGCGTAGCGTATCGGCATTCTCTGTGGCGATACGGAATAGACGACTATGCTCCCTGATAAAGTTCAGATAGGGGATCAAGTACTCCGGGATTATGAGCAGGACCTCCTCCAGCGGGCATTCACGTAGGCACTCCTCGACGTCGGAGGTGCGGTGCTCGAAGCGCGCCTCAAGCTGCGCGTAGAGATACTCCGCGCATTCGGTTACCAGGTCGGAGACGCTCTCGTAGTGCAGGTAGAAGGTGGATCGGCTCACGCCGGCCCGTGCGCAGATCTCCTTCACGGAGATATAGGGGAACTCCTTCTCATCGAGAAGATCGAGGAACGCGCGGTCCATCCGCTCGGCCGTGTTGAAGTACTTGCTCTCAGACTTGTTCAAGGGCCGACCCTTTCCCAACCGCTTTTCTCGTCGCCCAGAGCAGCATGGCGATTGCGGCCGTTCCGATGATGACGAGGATGCCCATTCCGGTTGCTGCGTTCATTGCCGTGCGATATGCCTCACCCTCTGCCGAGAAGCGCGAAATGAGGGCTGTCTGAAGAGCGAACACCGAGACCAGCGCCGAGCCCATGCTGACGACGCTCCAGGCTATGCGGATAGGGCATCTGCGCTTCCTGGATCCGACCAACCCGACTGTCGCCGCTGCTGTTGCCGCGAAGGCATAGGCCCCGAAGGCATAGACCATAGGTCCGGGGTAAGAAAACGCAGAGCCCGCAGTTGCAGCCAGGATGATGATGCCGGCAAGGGGCACGCACAGAACGATGAGGACCCATGCGCACCTGCGACACCGTTCGACCTTCCAATCGGCGGCCTTGCCAGCTGCGCGCCTAAAGCAGTTCAACAGGTAGACCCTTATGCAGCATAGTGTGATGTAGTAAGCGGCTAGGGAGGCAAACCACGCCGAGGCATACGCAGAGGCAGCCGCCAAGCAGAAGATGGCGTAGGGAGCGGCAACGACAAGCGTGGCCCATGAGGGCGGCCGCAAGACGCGGACCGCCGTGTTCAAAATGTCGCGCACGGGCTAGCTCGCGCTGATCTCTTGGGCAAGGAGCACGATGTCAGAGGCATAGCGCTGCTTGCCCCATTCGAGCACGCGTCGATAGAGCGGGTAGTTCGCCACCGCGCCCGCTATCCCGACGACGCCCACGGCGACGCCGAGGGCGAACAGCGCGGGCGAGTCCGCATCCCCCATGACGCCCATACTCAGGCACATTCCCACGCCCAAGAGCAGCGAGCTCACGATGCCGAAGGCGTAGCCGAACACGGTCGCGGGGCGCTTCGCCCTCGCATCCAGCTTACGCAGCGCCACCACCTTCGACGCGTCCTTCGGGGCGTACTCGCTGGCGATGCGCTCGGCGTAGATCTTGTCGGTGTCCATGTCGGTATCCTTTCTTGTGACTGCGTTAGGTTTATTTAATCAAAGCGGGTGTCGAGAGTGAAATGGACACGAATCCGGGTTCGTGTCCATTTCAGGAAGCGCGGAGCAATCGTAGGCAGCAAAATGCCCTCCGACCCAATGAGCCGGAGGGCGTATCCCCGCGGAGGGGCCAGGAGGTCTTAGGCGGCCTCCGGGAGGGCTTGTAGGTCTGCGCCAGCCGGGATGCTCGGCACCTCTGGGATGAGCGATGCTTCATCCATGCCAAGAGAGTTGATGTGATGGCGAATCATGGCGCGATCCTTGCCGATGACCAGCAGCGCGATGTTGTCGAACCGGACGGCTTCGTTCACGGCGTCTTCGTGCTCGGCGAGCCACGCAATGGCGATGTTCTCGCGCTTGGTGCGGGTCTTCTTGGTGCGTGAATCCGACGGGAATCCGCGTTCTGCGCTGTCGCGGGAGCTCACGTCCGCAAACACGATGGTATCGCCATCCTTCGCGACGATGTCGGCGGTGCCTGCCGGACACGTCCAGCCAGTCTCCAAAACGGTGTAGCCGCGACGGTCGAGATAGCGGCTGGCTGCCTCGGTTGCCTTGATGCTCAAGTTGTTCATGATGACCTCCTATGTCGTTTCGGCCGGTCCCTATGACCCGCCTCGTGGCCCGAACATCGCCGAGGTTCGGGCGCGTGCGCAAGGGGGAAATGCGAAACCCGGAGGGCTTGAGTTTTCGGAAGGTCCTGGACAGTGCTTCGCCCTCCCGAAAAGTTTTCGCGGCCCTTGCCGCCGCGCTCGGTTCTCGGCGAAGGTGCGGAGCTAGAGGCGGTTGGGGCCGACGCGGATGTAGGAGGTCGCCATGACTCAGAGCGGGCAAAGAGAAAGCCCGCCAACCTCATGGCCGACGGGCTTAGCTGAGAGCGTGTCTGCCTGCGCTACTTGCGAGGCTTGATGCGCGCCATGTCGCCGTGAACGTAGTTGTTGGAGTTCCACGAGAAGTCGCCCTCGTGGTCGTAGTTGGCGACGTAGGGCAAGTCGGGATAGGTAATGTCACGCTTGCCATCTGGGGTGTCGATAGTGACGGCGATACGATTGAAGTTCGGCTGTCCGAAACCGACGACGTGGAACGCCTGCCACTTCTCGCCGGCGACGCGCATCCATACCTCGTCGCCCAGCTCGACCTCGCTGACGGGCACCTCGACCGAATCAAGGAACTCACCTAGGCGCAGCTCCTCGGGCATGGCTGCGTCGAAGCTGCGGAGCATATCGTCGAACTTGTGCCAGTCTTCCTCCTCGGAGGGTCCGAAGGAGCGCATCCCGATGGGGTTCCAGTCCGAATCGTACTCCGTTCGCAGATGGTCTACGATGCGCCAGCCCTCGATGACGTAGACGCCGTTGTCGCCGGGATCCATCTGGCGGTCGTTGGTGTAGACGCCAATGCCCAGCGAGGTCGAGCCTCCGAAGAAGTTTCCCATGACCTGGCATATCCGCGCCCAGCCGTAGTCGTCGTGGCTCGGCGCGCGGTAGCCCTGCAGCTCGCAGTACTTGAGCAGCGGCTCTATGGTGTCGCGCCCGCCGTTCCAATGCAGATATACGCCGACCTTGCGCTCGGGCGTGGTGATGACGGCTCGATTTCCCATGATGTGACCTCCTGTTGTTCGCGGCGCGCCCTTCCTTCGGATGCGCCTTCCTGGGGAGAAGCGGCCGCCCGTGGGCGTATGTGGAGACAAGGGAGGAAGCGAAAACCGCAGGCCTGAGCTTTCGGTCGCCTTCGTGGGTATTCAGCGGAAGGTTTTTCGTGGCCCTTGCCGCCGCGTGCGCCCTCGGGCAGCTTGGCTCCCAGGACGGGGCGTGCGGAGAGAGGATGCTCACGGCGGAGGTCGTATGGGATGCGCGGTGCTCATAGCCTGCGCCTAGCGGTGGCGGGCTGCCAGTTGGATATGGAGGGCTGCCAGATAGCCCGATTCGACGGACTCGCGGCTGCCGAATCGCTCGATGACACGCTCGCACTCCTCGGTCGTGATGTCGCGGTTCTCGCCGGTCTCGGGATCGAAGCCGACGCACACCATGTCGCCGAAAACGATGTCGTACAGCTCGTCGGGCCTCACGGCGCGGCTCGGGTCGCTGGGGCTCGCGTAGCCAGCGTTTGCCATCGCTTCGGTCGCGTAGATTGCGCGATTCGGGCGGCATCCGCTTCCAGCGAGCTTGCCCTCCTCGTTGCAGTAGACGGTCGGGGCATCGTCGAACAGGTAGCCCATAGGCTCGATGTGGCCGCCCACGCACTCCTGCTGGGCGCGGAGGAACGAGCCGTTCTCGTCCGCTTCGAGGGTCTTGGGATAGGGCGCGCCGCCCACAGGGACGATCATGGCTTCGAGGGTGGTCTTCATGGCTTGTTCCTTTCTGATATGTGATGGAAGAGAAGAGACCGCCCGACCCGTGGCTGGGGCCGGGCGGAGATAAGGCGTTAGGCCGCCTTGGCGATGACCAGATGGCCGTCCAGGTACTCGCCGTCGATGGTGTCGGCATCGAAGGGGCACTCGTCGTCATCGGCCTCGGTCGCGTCCTCGATGGCTTCGGTGGCATCGTCCTCGCCGAACACCTCGTCCTCATCCTCCCCGGCGAACAGGCCGTGGACGTGGTCCATGAGGTCGCGCTCGTCCTCCGAGAGCTCGTAGCCCGCAGGCATGAGCACGTCGTCGACGAAGGAGATGAAGCCGAGGATGTCATCGAGCCAGTAGGCGGTCACCTCGTAGCCCTCGCGGAGGGTGTTCGTTGGGAGGTCAGGCACGCAGTTCGGGATGGCGCGCATCAGGATGAACTGGTCGAGGGCCTTGCCCCGCGGCTCCTTGAAGCCCTCCCAGGCGTCGTCGAGCTCGCACTCGTAGGCTGCCTCGAAGGCCTCGTGCGCCCACTGGCGCAGCTTCGTCTGGCCCTTTGCGGGGAACTTCGGAAGGGCATCCTTAGCGAAGTCGATGACGCGAACCTTCATGGCCTCGTAAGCCTCCGTGCGCTTCTCGTAGGCCTCGCTCGCTGCGATCTCCTCGGGAGTCGGCTGATGCACGTGGGCCTCGTCGTCGCAGTAGAAGTGGATGCTCGCGCTTTCGCTCCATCGGTTCGGAGAGACGGTGGCAACGAGCCCGGCATGGCCGCACTCGCGGATGTCGGAGTCTTCGACGATCTTGACGCCGCGCTCCTCAAGCTCGGCCTTGGCGGTCTCTGCGGCAGCTCGCGCACGAGCCGCTTGGCAGACAGCTACGTGGTCCCAGTGGCTCTTCTTGGAGAAGATGGCAACCACGTCGTCCTCGGTGAGCACGTCGTCGTACTCGCCCATGAGCGCCACGACATCGAAGTCGAGGTTCACAGCATCGGCGGGAACCAGCTTCGTGCCGCGCACGTAGGACTCGGCCTTCTCTTCGGGAACGTCCGCGCTGACGGCTGCATCGGAGACGGGCACGCCCAGCGAGAGCATGGTCTGGATGCCGCGTCCGCGCTCGGCCTCGGTCAGCTCCTTGCGGTGGTTGTTCTCCGCGTTGAGGATCTGCGCGATGCGAGCGTCGTCCCAGCCGTCCATCACGTAGGCGTCAGCCTCTTTGAGTCCGAGCGACTTCATGGCGGCGGTTCTGCGGTGCCCGGCGACGAGTTGGTAGGCTTCGCTGTCGGCCACCACGATGAGCGGCGTGATCTGGCCGTTCACCTCGATGCTGCGGGCGAGCCCCGAGACATCGCCCAGCTCCTTGCGGTTCTGATAGCTGCTCTCGACGCACGATGAGAGCGGGATCTTGGTCGTTTCCATCTTTCAGACCTCCTTTAGCCTTGTCGGCTCGCCCCCTTCGGGCTCGCCTTGTGGCACGTGTCCCGCACGGCGGCGTCACGGGCGCAAGGGAGGGGAGCGAAACCCGCCAGGGCTTGAGTTTTCGGGAGGCCTTGGGCGCGTCCTTATTTCACCCGAAAAGTTTTCGCGGCCCTTGCGGCCGGGCCGGCGCCGTGCGAACGTGCGGGCTCAAGGCGACCGGGGGCAGAGCTGCGGGCAGGTGGTCTGATGGCGCGACCCAGGTCCCGTTGATGCGTCGATGTTCCGCTTTCGGGAACGCACAGTTCCAAGGCGATGACGCGGCGGGTAGAATGGGAGTATGGAGAAAACGAACGAGACATACATCGCGTGGGGTCTGGACGACGGCGCCCACGAGGCACGTGACCTCAAACCGATGCTCACGCCCGAGGAGCAGGTGGAGCTCTTGAAGGCCAAGGGCGTCACGTTCGAGCGCTGCGACGAGCAGGAGGCTGTCGAGGCTCTGACAGAGCGTGACAGCTTCCTGCACATCGCGTCGTACCGCAAGCTGTTTCAGGTACATAGAGAGGGCGAGAACGCCGGAAAGTACGTAAGGCTTGACTTCGCCGACCTGCTGGACTTGGATGATATGGACGGTAAGCTGAGGCGCACCTTCCTAGCGGTGACAGGCGACATTGAGAGGATCGCTAAGACTACTTTGTGCGCGAGGATAGCCGAAGATCCTTCGGAGGACGGCTACGGCATCGTCGCAGACTTCATGCAGGCGCAGAGATCAGCCTATCGCAACTCCATCGTCCGCAACCTGAAATCGCGCTCGGATGACGCTGAGGGATTCGACGTTTACACCGGTTCCCTCATCGGGCACTATCGCGAAGCCTTGCCCGTCTGGGTGCTCCTGGAGGTCGTGCCCTTCGGGACGCTGCTGGCGTTCCTGCTCTTCTGCGCCCAGCGCTGGAATGATAAGGCGATGGAGGACAGGCACTACGAGCTCACCAGCGTCAAGGCCGTGCGAAACTGCTGCGCGCACCAGAGCTGCATCATCAACGGCTTCACCGATGGCAACCAGGCGGCCCATACGACGCGCTACGGTGTCTTGAAGTGGCTATCCGAGCGGGAGGTCGGAAGCGCCAAGACGCGTAAGTCGAAGATGCGCAACAGAGGCATGCAACAGTTGGTGACCACCTTGGCGACTTACGATACCATTGTGGGCTATAGGTCGTCCCAGGCGTTGGCCGCTCTTGTTGGTTTGTCCGCCAGATTGAGCGAGTGCTCTCAGCGCTATGGCGAACAGAACGCCTTCGTGTCGTTCCTGTCGTTTCTGGCGAGGACGATTGACTCGATGGACAACATTTGAGAAGATAACTGCACGTAGAAAAACCGAGAGGTTTTGTAAGGGCCGGTCCTGCTGGGACTGGCTCTAGTTTTGTCTAGGCGTTCGCCCAGGCTGCATCAAGATCGGCGGCGCAGGTCTTCACTATGCATCGCACGGCGGAAAGCTCCGAGGCTGTTATCCGCTGGCTGTCGGCCTTGTCTTCCAGCATGGCGAGAAGGGATGCCGCTCCTTCCAGCTTCTCCGACGATTGCACGATTGCATTCACCACGTCATCGGGTAGAGTGGCGCATGGGTTGCCTTCCATAAGCTGCCTTTCGCTCGGTACATCGCACTGAGGAAGATGGTAGCTCTCGGGGCATGAAAAGAGAGGCATCCACCTCAGTTGTCACGCTGTTGGGAAATGTACACCAAATACCCAATACGGCAGATGCCCCTCTGTCCGGCATTTGGTGTACATATTCAATTAGCGTGACCTACCCATTATAAACTGCACTTGCCGTGTTCCATAGGACTGCACCGCTTCATCAGACTGCTTCACCTCACAAGCGGTATCATTCGCGTTCTTCCCTCACATGAAGCGGGATACGGCGCGGAAGAGCCACCTGACGAACCGCCAGAGCACCCTCATGACAACCTCCCTCCGAACGGCATGGCGGCCGCCGCCAGCGCGTCCTCGTGCGCCCGCTCCAGCCTCCTGTCGGGGTCGCGGAACAGCTCGAACACCTTGAGGTATCGCCCGTAGCGCTCCTCGCAGGCGGCGTAGTAGCGCCTATAGTGCTCGTCCTCCTTGCAGGCGGCGGCGACCTCGTCCTCGGGAGGCACCTTCCCGTCGGCTGCCATCCAGGAGCGGATGACGCAGCGCTGCGTCTCCACGCGCCGCCAGAGCTTCGCGAACTCCGGGTCGGCCTGGGCGAGCGACACCATGTCCAAGGGCCCGCCGTCCGCATCGAGCAGGTCGGGCGGTATCGGCTCGTCGGCGTAGGCGCAAAGCCCTCCCTCCCCCTCGATCCAACGGGCGAGGTTCTTGACGAGCTTGGTGTCGTCGCCGTTTCGCACCCAGTAGCTCTTGGCGTAGGCGGCGTAGGCGTCGATGATCTGCTCCGGCGCGAACCCCTCGGCCACCTTGCGCTCCCAAGCGGCAAGGCAGTCTCGCTTGAACTTGAGCGATTTGACGGGCTTGATGGACATGGCGCACAGCCGCTCGAAGGCCTCCGGGAACTCGCCCTTCCGGTACTCTGCGGACCCATCGTCTCCGCTCTTCGCTTCCGCATCACCTTCGGGGGGACAAGAGGGGGGTTGTTTATTTTCATCAAGTTCTTTATCCGATGAGTAATTTATAGGGGCGGTTTCTCCAGATGTGGCTTTTCCAGATACGGGTTTTCCCGTTCTGGCACAGACCTGGGCGTTTCTGGGGTCGTCGGGCTTCTCCTGCGGCTCGGACTCGACGTTGGCGGGAGGCTCGCGCGTGAACTCCGAGAGAATCGCGAAGCCCTCCGTCTTGAGCTCTGCGGCCACCTGGGCGTGCATGGCGGGGTCGTCGAGGGTGACCCACGTGGCCTCCTCGGCCTTCAGGAAACGCCCGTTGACGCTCCGCTTGCGGGCGCGGATGATGTAGCCGGACTCCTCAAGCTCCTTGATGCCAGCCGTCACGGCGTCCACCCCGTCGCGCACGAGGGAGGCGAACCCCTTGATGGTGAACACCCATTCCGGATTGTTCTCAAGCGAGCGTATCTGGCAGTAGATCCCCTTCGCCTTCGCCGAGAGTCCGTGGTCGAAGAAGATGGTGTTCTCGACGAAGGTGAAGGAGCCCTTGCCCCTGTGGATGACGTTGCCCATCACGCGCCGCCCTGTCTCACGCGGCGCGCCTCGGCCTGCTCAAGCAGCTCCAGGGCGCGCACGATGCGGCCCTCGATCTCGGCCTCGGTGGCTCCGGGCGCGAAGAACCGGGCGATGCTCTTCCTCGGGATCCTCACGCGCTCGATCTGGTTGGGCTTCTCCTCCTCCATGATGGAGCGGATGAGGGCGGGCGTGAGCGAGCCCTCCTTGGAGTAGCGCTTCAACTTGATCGCCTGGGCGTGCGAGGGCGTGGCCGCCTGCGCCCCCATGGCATCGAGAAGGTGCTCCTGCTCATCATGGGAGAGGTAGCTCACCTCCACGGCGGGGCGCAGCTTCATCTTGCCCTCGTCAACGAACTCCAACAGGTCGGGGATAAGGAAAGTCAAGCGTATATAGCGCCTGATCTGCTCCTTGCTCTCTCCTATCTCGTCGGCCAGAATGTCACGCGACCTCCTGCCGGACAACTTGTGCTCCAGTGGGGCACAAGTTAAATCGGTGCGCCGCCCCTGGCGCTTCATCGCCTCAAGGCGCATCGAGTACGCGAACGCCCGCTCGCTCGGCAGGATGGTCTCCCTCTGCAAGTTGCTGTCCACCATGGCGATGACCGCCTCGTCGTCGGACATGGCCCGCACGATGCAGGGCACGCTCTCCATCCCCGCCAGCTCCGCAGCCCTCTTGCGCCGGTGCCCGCTCACCAACTCGTAGCGCTCCGGCCCCGCAGCCCTCACCGTGAGCGGCACGAGAACGCCGTTCTCGGCGATGCTCTCCGCCAGGCGCTCCATCTCATCGTCGTCCCTCACCTGGAAGGGGTGGCCGGGGAAGGAGTCTATGGCAGACAGCGGGATGTCGGCGATTCGCTCGGCGGACGCATCGTCCCGCTCGCCCTGCGAGGTGAACAGGTCGTCCACCGTGGGCAGCGTGATGGGAACCTTCTTCCTAGCCACGGCCGACCACCTCCCCGGCAAGGCGCTCGAACGCACGGGCCACCTTGCCGCGGCCGTCGTAGGCAAAGATGCTCACGCCGACGGCGGGTGACTCGGCCGCTGAGACGGCGCGGGGAATGACGGCATCAAAGACGCGGTAGGTATCCCCATACTGCTCACGAACGGTCGACTCGACCTCGCGGGCAAGGTTGTTGCGGCTGTCCGAGAGCGTGAGGAGGATGCCCTCGACCGAGAGGGCCGGGTTAATCTGCCTGCGCACGCGCCCGATGGTCTTCAGAAGCCCCGTCATGGCGGATGCCGGAAGGTACTCGGTCGATACAGGGATGAGCACGCTGTCGGATGCGACGAATGCGTTCACGGGGATTATCCCTAAGGTGGGGGCGCAATCGAAGATCACGAAGTCGTAGTCCGCTTTGAGCGGCGAGACCCAGACATTGACAAGCTGCTCACGCGACATCGCCATGAGAATGGGCATCTCCATCCCCGCGAGCTCGACGTTGGCGGGCATGAGGTCGATGCCCTCCTTGTGTTCGAGGATGCCCTCCCTCGGTTCCAGCCCCTCGCCCTCGATGACGGCGCCCAGGTGGTTGGCGAGCGTCACCTCAAGGGCATCGGGGTCCTTCCACCCGAGAGACTTGGTGAGGTCGCCCTGCGGGTCGGTGTCCACGAGGAGCACCCGCTTGCCCCTCCGGGCCAGGGCGACGCCCAGGCTCAAGCTCGTGGCGGTCTTTCCCGTGCCGCCCTTCTGGTTCGCGACTGCGATGGTTCTGCATGGCATGGCTCATGCCTCCCTTCTACGGCGTGTGCCGTAACGGGAGGTCAGTTCAGGTATTTCAAGAGAGAATACAGGTTTCGCAAATCGTCAAAAGACGGGATGTGCACGGGATGAGCGCGGGAAAAACAGGGGTTTCATCCAGCCATTTGGGAATATGCGCGTTCCGTCCGTTTCGACAAAATGCCCGTTTCATCTGCTACAATCGTTTCAGCTACAAATGCGGGTTTCGGCGGAACCTGGTGGAGCGCAAGATTCCCAAGCTTGTATTCGCGGGTTCGAGTCCCGTCGCCCGCTCCATGAACTTCCCGACCCCGCCTTCCGGCGGGGTCGTTCGTTTTTTGGACGCGGATATTGTTTCGAGAGCGAAAGACCGCTGCTTGGCGTGAGTCAGGGGGACGGCCCTCTGACTCACTGATGCACGGGCGAGTTTCTTCTCGCCCATAGCCGGAGGTAAGCGAAGCCGATGAGGGCGGGCGGAACCGGCGCCGCTGCCTGCGCCGCATAGATTCCGATGAATCCGCAGCCCAAGGAGGCCGCCAGGAGCCAGGCTAGCCCCATCCTCATGATGAAGGCGTCGATGAGAGAGTTCGCAAGGGCCAGCTTCGGCGCGCCCGATGCCAGGGCAAACGAATCGAGGGCGTACATCGACGCGTAGAAGATCCCGTTGACGCTGCAGGTGATGCGAAGATAGAGGACTGCCGCCTGATCTGTTGATGCTGACATGGAAAGCCTTTCGATGGGGGGGTGAAAACAAAAAGAGAACGGACGCCTGCCCGTTCTCGTGCCCATCGTCCATGTGCGCAAGCCGAAACAACCCATGGCGGGTTTTCACGGTCGACGATTTTTCAGGGTCTGCTCCGGTCCCACTGGGATTGGCCCTAGTTTTATCTGGGTATCCTCTAAGTCGTCCTCTGCGTTTTTGGCGCATCTTGCTTGTGCTATGCTGGGCGCGGCAACTTCGCTGAAAGGACTTCCATGGCCGCTCTGCAACCTGATCCCTGTGCGCTCCTTCCCTTTTCCGCCGGACAGCTCACGCCGATGCAGGCGATCGAGGCGCGCCATGCTGTGCGCAGCTATACCGACGAGCCCCTCGCGTCCGAGGCGGTGGAGGTGTTGCAGAAGGCCATCGCCCTGGTGAACGAGGAAGCGAACCTGAATATTCAGCTCGTACTTGACGAGCCGCGGGCTTTCACTGGCTTTAAGGCGCGGCTTGTGAACTTCACAAACGTGCGCAACTACCTGGCGCTTGTGGGGCCTGAATGCAAGGAACTCGACGGTATCGTCGGCTACTATGGCGAGCAGCTGGTGCTATTGGCCCAGTCGCTCGGGCTGAACAGCTGCTGGGTCGGGGGCACCTACAAGGTGGTGAACCGCGCCTACAACGTGGATCTAGGCCAGAAGCTGGCCGCTGTGGTAGCGCTCGGATATGGGGCCTCGCAGGGGGTGCCGCACCGGTCGAAGGCGCCCCAGGAGGTGGCCCCGGGCTACGACGGGGCGCCGGAATGGTTCAAGCGCGGGGTGGACGCGGCCTTGCTTGCTCCCACGGCCTTAAACCAGCAGAAGTTCTCCTTCTCGCTTGACGGCGAAGAGAACGACGTGCCGGTGGTGCGCGCATCCACCAAGCGCGGCGCGTTCACCCAGATGGATCTCGGCATCGCCCAGTGCCACTTCGAGATAGGCGCCGGGAACGTCCTGTACCGCTGGTCAGAGTAGTAGGCGTTGGGAGTCAGGAGAATCGGCCCCCCCTGACTCACGGCCAGAGAAGAAATTCGCTATCGTTTCCTTGTCTCGCCTCAGGGCGCGGTGCTGTGAGCGGGAATGTGGAAGCCGCTGCAATCGACGCCCTCGTGCTCGAGCAGCCACAATTTGCGATTGATGCCCCCGGCATACCCTGTCAGGCTTTCATGGGCCCCTACTACGCGGTGGCAGGGAACGATGATGCTTATCGGGTTGCGCCCCACTGCGCCCCCGACGGCTTGCGCGCTCATGGACTCTTTGCCCAAATGCGTCGCCACATCCTTTGCCAGATCACCGTAAGTGCGTACCTCGCCGGACGGTATTTCGCAGAGCAGCTTCCATACGGCCTGTTGAAAGCCGCTCCCGTTCGGCGCCAGGGAAAGCGCGGCGATAGCAGGAGACTCGCCGGCGAAATAGGCGTCCAACCAGTGGGACGCCTGATCGAGATGATCGTTCGCGCCTTCTGTCATCGGCCTGTCCAGGGTACCGGCGAAATACTTCTGACCGTTCAGCCAAAGCCCTTTCAGCCCTTCCTCGCTGGCCGCTAGCGTCAGCATCCCCACCGGGGAATCATACGTGCAAGAAGCATAGTAAGCATCCGTCTTGATGGCCATTTCTTTCCTCCCGGTTCTTCGATGAAAACCACTCTCCGGCGATTTTACCTGTTATCGAGTCAGCCTATGAGCGGTTCGCGTGAAGAAGCCCAAGGAGGGGGAAGATGAAAGACAGCTGCTGGCTCTGGAGAGAGGCAGAATCGGTACCTGTATAGAGGGAGGGTCTCGATGAGGGCTTACTTCAGCCTGCGACCCTATGGGGGTCGGCGCGAGGAACAAAGTGCGACATTCTTGCGTCATAGATGCGGTCGTGATCTGGCATGCTTGCCTCCCGCAAAGCGATATACGGAGGAAGCAATGGCAGCACAGGAAGCAACAGAATTCGTAGCATTTAGTAATGCCCGAATGTTCAATTACGTCGTTTCGAAAGAAGACGTGTGTCAAAAGCTCGTGGAGAGAATTCTTGGCATCGAAGTAGATCGTATCGAGTTCGAAGCAGAGGAACACTCAATTCAGCCGGGCCTGCAGGGCCATGGCGTAAGGCTTGATGTGTACGCGAGAGGAGGCGGGAAATCCTTCGATGTGGAGATGCAGGCCCAAACAGAATTCTATATAGGCTGCCGATTGCGCTACTATCAGTCGGTCATCGACTACGATCTCCTGCGCAAAGGGATGGAATACGGCGATCTGCCGTTCAGCTATATAATTTTTCTTTGTGTGAATGATCCTTTGGGGTCAGGGCTGCCCGTTTATACGGTTGCGCCCCAGTGTGAAGAAATGCCAGAGTGCCATTTGGAAATGCGGTGTAAATGGCTTGTGTTGAATGGAAGCGCATGGGCCCAAGAAGAAGACGAGGGCTTGCGAGCGCTTTTAAAATACATCGAAAGCGGTATAGTTACGGAAGGCGACGAGCTGGTCAAGCAAATCGATCGCTTGGTTTTGGAAGCAAACAACGACGAGAGGGTGAAGGGCGAGATGATATCCGTAAGTACCGTCGAGGAAAATGCTGAGCGTCGCGTCCGTATGGCGAAGAAGTTCTACCGTGAAGAAGGCTTGGAGGAAGGGCGAGCGGAAGGGCGAGCCCAGGAAACGGCTCGCATCACGGCCCTTGTTTCCCGTCTTGTGGCCGATGGGCGCGAAGGGGATCTCGTTCTCCTGGAAGATCCTGAAAAGCTCAGGCTTCTCTTGTCGGAATACTCCCTCTAGCTTGCTGAGTTAAGGGGGGATGTCGGTTCGTTTGGCTCCCCGCGGTTGCTCCGCTTGCGAGGGCTGACCAAGGTCAGCCCCTACGGCGGGGTGGAGTGGAACGGGATGGTCTATTTCCCCGGCATGACCAGCTTCAGCAGGCGCAGCTTCTGCTCGTTGAAGGGCGGGTTGCGGATGCCGGTCTCGATGAGGGTCGATTTCTTCATGGTTGACTTGTAGTGGGTGAACGCGTCAAAGCCCACCTTGCCGTGGTAGGCGCCGATGCCGGAGTTCTGCACGCCGCCGAAGTCCATCCGATTGCTGCTTGCGTGAATGACCACGTCGTTGATGGCGGCCCCGCCGCAGCGCACGGCATCCAGGATGTGCCGCTGGAATGTGCGGCTCTCCGAGAAGATGTAGCAGGCCAGTGGATGCTTGATCGACCGCACAATGTCCAGCGCCTCGTCCACATCGCGCCAGGTGATGACGGGCAGCGCCGGGCCGAAGATCTCCTGGCTCATGAGCGGGTCGTCGATGCGCACGCCCGTCACTACGGTTGGTTCAATCTGCAGTGTCGTGGGGTTGCGCCGGCCGCCGAAGGCGATACGGGTGCCTTGGGGGCGATCGTCGATGAGCTGGCACACCATGTCGAAGTGCTTCTGGTTGATCATGTGCGGGTAGTCGGGGCTGGCCAGCACGTCCTCGCCGTAGTACTCGTGAATCCACCGCTGCAATTCTTCCACGAACTCGTCGGCCACGTCCTCGTGCACAAGCGCGTAGTCGGGCCCCACGCAGGTCTGGCCCGAGTTCAGGCACTTGCCCCAGGCGATGCGCTGGGCGGCGCGACGGATGTCGGCATCGGCGGCGATGAACACAGGGCTCTTGCCGCCAAGCTCCAGGGTGACGCTTGTCAGGTTCTGGGCCGCGGCCGTCATGATCTCACGCCCCACACGCGGGCTGCCGGTGAACATGATCTTGTCGAATTCCACCTGCAACAGCCAGTCGTTCATGTCGTTTGATCCGTGCCAGCAGTACACGTAGCGCGGGTCGAACAGCTCGCGGCACATATCGCGCAGAAACTGCGACGTGTGCGGCGAGGTCTTCGACGGCTTCAGGGCCACGCAGTTGCCCGCGCCGATGGCGTCCACTAGCGGAATGAGCGTCAGCTGCAGCGGGTAGTTCCACGGCGAGAGCACGGCGGCCACGCCGAAGGGGTAGGGGTACACCGTGGACGAGGAGGGGAAATGCGCAAGTGGCGTAGGCACGCGCCGCGGGCGCGCCCATTGGCGCAGCTTTCTCAGGTAAAGGCGAATCTCGTCGTAAACGAGCCCCAGCTCAGTGGCGTACGACTCGAAGGCGGATTTTCCCAGGTCGGCATGGAGGGCATCCAAGGCCTCCTGCTCGTGGGCAAGCAAGTAGGCTTGCAGCCGGCGCAGCTGGCGCAGGCGGAAATCCACGGGTAAGGTGGCGCCGGTTTCGAAGAAGGCCTCCATCTCGTTGATCTGGTTCTGCACGTCAGCCATGGAGGTGGCAACGCCGTAGTTGTTGGGGATGGGGGTCGCGGAAGGCGTGGAAGAGGTATCGTTCATGAGGGGGTTCCTTTCGAGGGAAAGTTACAACCGACGCAGCACGTTCCAGCCGGCCATGGTGATGCAGGAGGGAACGACCTTGCCGATGAGGCGCAGCGCCGCCGACTGAGGGCTCGCGCAGGCCACGGCGAAATGGGCCTTGTTCGCGCAAAGCGCTCGGCGCACCACGTCCTGCGGCGTCTGCTCGCCGAGGAGGTGCCCCACGTCGTGGCCGCCGCCGGAGGTGCGTGCCACCTTCTCGAAGCCGGTCTTCACCCAGGTGGGGCACAGCGCCGTGGCGGTGATACCCGTGCCGTGCAGCTCCCAGCGAAGGGCGCGCGTGTAATGCAGCACGAATGACTTAGTGGCGGCGTACACATTCATATGGGGCAAGGGCGTGAAAGCAGCGGCGGAGGCCACCTGGATGATGCGGCTGCCCCGTTCCATATAGGGCAGCGTCGCACGAGTCATATCCACCAGCCCGCGGCAGTTCAGGTCGATCATGGAATCCACCGCGGCATCGGAGATGGTCTGCCAATCGCCGAACTTGCCGAAGCCGGCCGCGTTCACCAAGAACGTGACGCGGGGGTCTTCCGCGGAAAGCGTTGCGCGAATGTTCGCGATGTCGGCCTCGCTGGTGAGGTCGGCGGCTACCGCGCGGGAGGGCGTGTCCAGCTCGCCGGCCACGTCTGTCAGGGCCTTCTCGTTGCGCGCGACCAGCCACAGCTCGTCGGCCACCTGCCGCGCATCTAGCTGCCGCGCGAACTCGCGCCCCAGCCCGGAGGACGCGCCCGTGATGATGGCTACTCGTTTCGAAGGATTCATGGAAAGCCTCTTTTCTGAACAACCGTGGGTTTAACCTAACAGTCAGAAGGCTGTTTCCGCATTGGAAGCGGGCAACCGTTACAATGATGTGGCTCTATAAAAGCTCGAAAGGACCAAAGCCTCATGGCTGCTGAAAAACCAACGCCGCCCTTCGACACGTTCGTGTTCGACGTGGACGGCACGCTGCTCGATACGCTTGACGACCTCGTCGTGCTCACTAACGACGCGCTTGCCGAATTCAACCTGCCTCCGCGCACCCGCGAGGAGATCAACTCCTATGTGGGCAACGGCGTGAAGGCGCTCATGTACCAGGCGGTTCCTGAAGGGACGCCCCAGGACGTGGCCGACGCCTGCCTCGCCCGCTGGAAGGAGAACTACGGCACCTATCCCAACGACCTGACGAAGCCCTACCCGGGCATCCCCGCCCTGCTAGCCGAGCTGCGTCGGCGCGGCTGCAAGCTGGGCGTGCTGTCGAACAAGTTCGATGGAGGCGTGCAGTTCATCATGAACAAGTGTCTCCCCGACGCTGTGGATGTGCAGCATGGGGAAGGCGGCCCGCAGAACTTCCCACGCAAGCCCGACCCCACAGGGCTGCTCACCACCATTGAAGAGCTGGGAAGCGCGCCGGCGCGCACGGTGTACATCGGCGACTCCCCGGGCGACATCCACGTGGCCCGCAATGCCGGCTGCTATGCGGTCGGTGTGGACTGGGGCTACCATGACCCGGCCGATTTCGCCGCCGAAGGCTGGGAACCCGACCTGCTCGTGAGCGATCCGAAGCAGATTCTCGTTCTTGCTCCGGAAGTCTAGCGCCTGTGTCGCAGCGAGCCCACCTCATACTCTCCTGGGTTATCGTCGCCCTGTGGACGGGCGTGATCTTCTTCATGTCCGCCCACACCGGCAGCGATTTCGACGGCACCGGCCCGCTGGCCGCGATCAAGCGTTGGCTCGTGGGCCTTGCTGCCCCCGTTTTCGGCCCCGATACCGACATCGTGAATGTGGCAGCTCATTTTACCGAGTACCTGATATTCGGTGTGCTGCTCGTTGTGGCCGCGCGGCGCACCTGGCCCGCGCTGGGATGGGGAAAGCTCGCGCTCGTCGCCGTCGCCCTCGCCAGTCTTTACGCCGTGACCGATGAGTTCCACCAGTCCTTCGTCCCCGGCCGCATGTGCGACCCCGCCGACTGGCTCACCGATACGCTGGGGGCTGCATTAGGAGCTGGCACTGCTGTTCTTGCGCTTGAAAAGATGTTGGCAAAGAGGCAAATGGGTTGATCGGGCGAGGCAAGCGGCGGGATCAGAGAGCGAAAGTCTCCGGCAGATCTGGAGGGCGATTTCGGGCGGAAATTTCGACTTGTTAGGCATGTGCATAGGTTCAAGTACGCACCGAATTGCTATGTATAATGTAATTCATGTATTAATATGCGAATCGAATACGATCATCTAATTCGCACTATTATTGAGCGCCTGGCAAACTCTAACAAGTCGAAATTATTGTCCTCGCAAAGCGCTAGTTCTGCGAGAAATGGGCACGAGAAGCTCCTGCGCCTATTCCGCGTCCCCGTAGCCGTCGGGGTTCTGGGACTGCCAGCGCCAGCCGTCTTCGCACATGCGGGCCATGTCGTATTCGGCCGTCCAGCCCAGCTCGTCGCGGGCCTTCGTGGCGTCGGCGTAGCACTCCGCGATGTCGCCGGGGCGCCGGGCCATGATGCGGTAGGGAATCTCGTGACCGCACGCAGCCTCGAAGGCGTGAATCACGTCGAGTACCGACGAGCCCTTCCCCGTGCCCAGGTTGAAGATGCCCACGCCACGGCGCGTTCCGTCTTCCGCCGGCTCGCCGGCCACCGAGCCCACGCCGATCGGCGCGCCGGTACCCACGCGCCCGGCCATCCAATCGAGCGCCGCCACATGGCCGCGGGCCAAGTCCACCACGTGAATGTAGTCGCGCACGCCGGTGCCGTCAGGGGTGGGGTAGTCGTCGCCGAACACACCGACCTGCTCCAGCTTGCCTACGGCCACCTGAGCCACATAGGGCAGCAGGTTGTTCGGAATGCCCTTGGGATCCTCGCCGATGCGACCGGATTCGTGGGCGCCGATGGGATTGAAATAGCGCAGCAGCACGACGTTCCACTCGTTATCGCCCGTGTACAGGTCGGAAAGGATCTGCTCGAGCATCGATTTGGTCCAGCCATAGGGGTTGGTGGCGTCGTGCTTCGGGCAACTCTCAGTGATGGGCACGAACTCCGGCTCGCCGTACACGGTGGCGCTCGACGAGAACACGATGTTCTTGCAGCCGTGCTCGCGAGCAACTTCGCACAGAACCAGGGTGCCGGCGATGTTGTTCCAGTAGTACTCAAGCGGCTTGGCCACCGACTCGCCTACGGCTTTGAAGCCGGCGAAGTGGATAATGACGTCCACGGCGTGCATGGTGAAAATGGTCTCCAGGGCCGCGCGGTCCAGAATGTTCGCCTCGTAGAAGGTGAGAGAGGGCCCCGGCGCAACCTTGCGTACCGCAGCGCCGGCCACAGCCGCGACGGCCTCGGCCTCTTCCTCGTTGGGCAGATCGGCAAACACGGGCGCCACGCCGGTGATTTCGCCCACGCGCCGCACGGCCTCGCGACTGGAATTGCTCAGGTCGTCCACGATGACGACCTGGTAGTTACGCTCGAGCAGTTCCACCACGGTGTGGCTACCGATGAACCCGGCACCCCCCGTCACCAGTACGCAGGTTTCGGCGGGATCTTTCGCAAGCAGGGCGTTCGCCATGGGAGCCTTCTTTCTTGGAAACGACGACGCAGGTTTTGCGCTCTTGAATCGCATGACGCTATGGTATCAGGTTGGGATGGCTTGCCGCTATATTTGATGGAAAGCGCATGGTCAGGGCGGCCAGCGAGTTAGGGGGTTCTCCTGACTCGCTTAGGGCAAGTCAGGAGTCGAGAGAACCGTCCTCCGACTCGCGCCCCCGCCTCACCCGCGCCCAAAGAAAGCCGCCTTCAACGAAAAGGCGACTTCTATGGCTCGCATCCTCTATAATCGTTCTCGCAACAAAACTCGCAGAAAAGGCCCAGGAGGCATTGCTCATGGCTGACATTCATTTTGGAACCGACGGCTGGCGCGCCATCATCGGCGAAGATTTCACGCCCGACAATCTGAACCGCGTCGTCGCGG
>OLVP01000319.1_pt1 | contig 42431 bp, 34 predicted proteins | sample 1673281 | NCBI WGS metagenome assembly OLVP01 (sample SAMEA3178940, study PRJEB25190) | human gut metagenome | biome: human gut; feature: human-associated habitat; material: faeces | place: Austria | collected 2013
TGTCTGTCTGTCTGTCTGTCTGTCTGTCTGTCTGTCTGTCTGTCTGTCTGTCTGTCTGTCTGTCTGTCAAATTATGGCTTGATTTTTTTATCATTTGTCAACCCTTTTCCTACATATACTCGTTCCACTCTTTTGCCGATATCGCATATAACTTCATATCCAATAGTTCCAAGAATATTAGCCATATCGTCAGCATTGAACTCATCACACATCAATAAAACTTCATCGTAATTTTTAACATCGGCAATGTCTGTAACATCGACCATAAACTGATCCATACACACTCTTCCAACAATAGGAGCTTTTTGTCCACGAATAATAACAAATCCCTTATTTGATAATCTTCTATTGTATCCATCTGCATAGCCTGTAGGAATTGTAGCAATTCGCATCTCTTTATCGACCGAATATGCCCTTCCATATCCAATCGTTTCTCCAGGTTCAACGATCTTTATCATAGAAACCACTGACTTCCACTTCATAGCTGGCTTAATTCCGTCCGGCAACAAATTGTCATAATCTGGTTTCAACCCATATAATACTATGCCTAGTCTTGCAAAAGCGCTATCTGTGTCGTGCCACAACCCACCAGCAGAATTTAAACAATGATTTTCATCAAGCCTTAGATTTTCTACTGCTTTAACAACATTGTGAAACTTTTTAATTTGACTATTTGTAAATTCATCTTGGCTTGGAGTATCTGCAACACAAAGATGGGTAAATAACCCATTCAAATTTAAATGCTCTGCTGCTCTATTAATTACTTTAACACAATTTTTAACATCATTAGCATCAATACCTATACGATTCATTCCAGTATCTATAGCATAATGACATCTAACCCTTATGCCCGAATTAATAATATCCTCAACATAATCTTCAGATAAAAGAGCCTGGGTTATGTCATATTTTTTTACCAAGTCTAAATTTTCTATTGGCGTGTAACCTAAGATAAGAACAATGCCATTTATTCCATTTTCCCTTAGTTCTAGTGCTTCCTTTACATTCGAAACCGCAAAGTTTTGTACTCCTTCCTCTTGAAGTAATTTGGCAACCTTTACAGCCCCATGACCATAAGCATCAGCTTTAACAACAGCCATTATGTTTTTTGACGTACTCTTTTTATAAATATTATAATTTAACTTTATCTGCTCAAGGTCAATTTCAACCCACGATCTACGTATCATTCTTTTTTTACGTCCATTCTTTAAGTTGATTATTTATAATATCAGCCATCTCTTTATAACATTGATTAAGAAAAAAATGATTATCTCCCAAAGTTCTATAACTAACATTACCTACCGTTATTTTCTCCCATTCATCCATATTGACACAGGTGCTGTCATATTCACTATAGATTACAGTAATGTCTTGTCCTATCTTTCCCCCATCGTATTTAAATTGTGCTAAAATATCAAAATCTTTTTTAATTATGTGTAAATACGACATCAATGCTTCTTCATTTGCCAACAATCGCTCATCAATCCCACCTAAGGAAAGCATTTTATCTAAAAAATCTTGATAACAACACTCCCCATATCTTCTAGCTGGATTAGGACTCATTAGTCCCCCTTCAGCACAAAATATGCCACATCTTGCTGACTGATCAAATTTCCCACCACGGATAAGATCATAAGCAATAGCACTTCCCATACTGTAACCCAAAATTGCAAATGGTAACTCTACGTTTCTTTTCTTAATTATTGCATGCTCTATATCCTTTACAAAAGAATCATAGTCTTCAATGAATTCTTCATTACTACGTTTCCCTCTTCCTGGATACTCTATTGTAATAGCCTCCACAGATTTATCTAAAAATCTATTTAACCTCATAAACGATAGAGAACTACCTCCCGCAAAAGGCAATAGAAAAAGCTGAATTTTCTTCTCCATTAATCCATCTACCTGCTCTTTTATGATATATACAAATTAGCTAATGCCTTTCTATCTACCTTACCATTAATATTAAACAACATTTCGTCTCGCCTAATATATTCCGACGGTATCATGTATTCCTGAAGCTTAGACGAAAGTTGACTATTTAAATCATTTTCTGAAATGTTACCGGTATATATAAGAATGATTTTTTCTTTCTTTGAATCAAACAGACAACAATTGTAGCTTATATTTTCAATTGATGATACCGCAGCTTCAATTTCTCCTAATTCAACTCTATATCCTCTAATTTTAATCTGAAAATCTTTTCGGCTTACATAAACAAGTTCATTAAACTCATTAAGGCAAACCAAATCACCAGTCTTATAAATCAACTCCGGATAGTTAGGATTTAACGGATTCTGCACGAAAACTTCTTTTGTTTTAGTAGTATCCCCATAGTATCCGCTACTTAAACAAGTACCTCTGACGCAAAGTTCCCCAATCTCTCCAGGTTTAGTAATAATTCTGCCATCCTCAGCAATTATCATAGCATCTGAATTTTCACAAGGGATTCCCATAGGCAAAACATCATCATCTTTAAATTTGCGATTGATAGTATAATATGTACAAGCTTCCGTACACTCTGTAGGACCGTACAGATTTCCATAAATGACTTCTGGATACTCATTAATCCAATAGTTTAACTGTTTCATAGGCATTACTTCGCCACAAAAAAGAACTGTTTTAAGAGGTGCTTTTTCGACATTTCTTAATATATCAAGGTTGGCAAACATACTCAACATGGACGGAATCCAAACCAGCGTATTAACTTTATACTTCAAAATTGTTTTCCACACCCTAACCGGAGCAGAGTACATCCTATTAGAGATTAACACGGTAGTGGCCCCTGTTTTAATAGGAGCATAAACATCTTGAATAGATAAATCAAAATATAACTGTGCCTGATTAGCAAAAACCGTACTTTCATCAAAATGATAGCAATCTGCAATCCAATCTATGAAATCAATAGCCGCCTTATGATTGATGATTACACCTTTCGGAGTACCTGTAGATCCTGATGTGAATAATACATATAGAATATCTGTATCTACAATTCTCTTATTAACTTGCAGTACGGAATCAACATCATCTACTTTTTTAGAAATTAACTCCTCAAAGATACAAACATCACATCCAGAAACAAAACTTTCAACTTGTTCCTTATGTTTTCTATCTGTTATAACAATAGCAGGATTCAAAGTTGTAATAATCTTTGAGATTCTCTCTTCTGGCATTTTTGTATCAATTGGAGAATAAAAGTTGCCTGAATATGCAGCTCCGAGAAAACAACTGATTAATGAGACGCTCTTCTCCATAAACAATAATACTGGTTGCTTATAATATCCTCGAACAATTAATTCTTCAGCAATACTAAAGGCTTCGCTTCTAATTTCAGAAAATGATATTTCCCTTTCCTGGTCTATATAAGCAACCTTATTAGGAAGCCTAGTAACAATATCCTCTAAATAGTCCGTAATTTTAAAATTCATATATCATTTTCCTCACCTTATTAATTATTTTTTACTATTTCATACAAATCTTCTACCAAAATAGCTTCAGCAATGGCAAAAGGTTCAACTTTAATGCCATATTTTTCTTCAATCATCGCCAAAAAAGACATCGCACTAAACGAATCCCACTCATCAATGTCTAATAAATCAGTATCCAAAGTAATTTCAGCCTCACTAGATAAAAGTGCCTTAAAATCATTAATAAAAACTTCCGTTGTAATCATTTTATTACCTCCTAAATTGGTTGATATATTTTAAAATTATCTCTTCCAAATGACATTCTCTTGGACAACTGTAGCTGGATACCCAGAAACCAAAGCATAATCGGGAACAGATTTCGTTACCGTTGAATTGACTCCAACAACAGAACCAACACCTATTTTTACGCCTGGCATAATTGTACACGATTCGCAGAGCCACGCTTTTTCGCCAATCACCACCGGCCTAGTAGTACGATATCCTGTTGTATTAAGATAATGATTTCCATTTGTATCTCTTATATGAACATTTCTACCAATTCCAACGTCTGCACCTAATTCAATTCTTTCACCGCATACGATTGTTAAACCTTCATTAGCATCACTTTTTACATATTTTTTCCCTTGAATAATTAGCTCTGCTCGATCAAACACCTCTATATCACAATCATACTCAACTTCAAAATCACCCATCACCTTAAGAGTCGCATTTTTCCCAACGCATAGTCTAGATTCCAGTTTACTGTTAGGAAAATGACCTTTGCATCCAAGCGTTAACAGTCCTTCAAAATCTAGATTCGCCTTCTTATCAATATTAAGAACGCTATATGATCCGCACAAGATTCCCTTCTTTTTAAGAAGATTTTTTAATCCACTATATTTTATGGTATAATATAAAGGTTTGGGATGAAGTCTCGTAACCGTGATAATTCTCTTTATAAAGCTCAAATATGAACGTATTTCTGCTTTCTTTTCCTTTGAGGTTTTCTTATCAAGATCGCCATATTTTGCTATTGCAACGTCAAATGGACTGCATTCCAGCTCATTAAAGAATTCGTCTCTCTTGTCTGAAATATCAGTGATAGATCTCGTTAATGCCGGGTTACCTGAAAGAGCCCATTCAAGAGGAGACTCTTTGAATCTAATTCGTTTCTTAACATCTTCGAAGAATGTTTTTCCTTTTTGTGTATTTACAATAACTACAGAAGTACCCATATTGGAATTAAAAGATGGATCATGTCTTTCAATTCCCCAGAAGTCTCCTATAGTAATATCGGCCGGACGTGGAAATTTCTTGAACTGACAGGCATAACAAGATGGTCTGCAATACAAATGAGACTTAATAAACCCTTTAATAAACAAACTCGTATTTGACGTATCAAAGTATTCTTTCCCATTTTCAAATACAAACTTTTGGGTCAAATTATGCCATCCATACTCTTTTGACTTGTTTTCAGTCCACACAATTTTAGAATTATTTAATTCCTCTATGTAATCCAAGTATTTTCTCCACACCTTAGGAGAATTAACCCCTAAACAAATCAGATCTATTGTAATTAAATTAGCATACTCTTTTCCCAAGTAAGTTTTTAGTGCTGCTATCTGGCAAGGTAACGCACATACAAGCACCGACTCCCCAGCATTTAAAAGATTTTTAACAGCTATATAAAAGCCTGTTGCGTCACTTTGTAAATCTTTTGATCTTCTAAGTAATTCCAAGTCTTTCTTGTCATTCGAAATAAACTCTGACACTGAAAAATCTTTATTATGTATAGCGCCACCTACGTATCCTTTTCTTTTATACATAACATCGGCCATCGCCGAAAACATACCACCCGTTGTACTTGAAAAAACAACATCTACGCTTTTATGCTCAGCAGCATAGCACTCAGGTTTTTCAATTGCTCCCGAAGTCCTATATTCATTCAGCATAGGACAAACTTTATCACATAATCCACAGTTTACACACTTGCTTTGATCAACTGATGGATACCAAAAACCCTCAGTGTCCGTATTAAATGATATTGCATTTTTAGGGCATATGTCTCCACAGGCATTACAACCGCAGCAATTCTTTTTTTGTTCTACAGATATCATGCAAATCTATTCTCCTGTTATTTTCTTACAAATTGTAAATGAAATCCGCACAATCACTTTTCTTATTATTATACCTATCACACGTTTTGTTCTGATTTAATGCCTCTATCGATTCCATCTCTTCGTCTTCTAGACAAAAGTCAAAAATTTCTAAATTACTATACAGATGTTCTTTTGATACTGATGATACAATCGGTATCACACCATTTTGCACATGCCATCTGTAAATAATCTGAGCAACTGACTTATTATACTTCTTAGTTAATGATTTCATTATGTTTGTATCACCAATAGCTTTAATATTTGAACGAGCTGTAGGTGTATGTGCCATAACAATAATTCCATTTTCCTTACAAAACTCCCTAACATCCCTTCTTGTATTAATCGGGTTAAGCTCAATTTGATTAATCATCGGCTTAATTTCACAAGCTTTCATCAGTGTCTTTAACTCATCAACATCAAAATTGCAAACTCCAATTACTTTTGCGCGCCCTGCCTTATACTCTTTTTCAATTTCCTTATACATCTCAATCATATTGGGACATGGAAAGTGCAGTAAGTATGCGTCAACATAATCAGTCTTTAAAAACTTCAGCGACAAGCTTAATGTATCATGTACATTATTAGTGTTTGGATATCTCTTCAAGTCATCCTCACAGACCTTTGTTATCAAAAACAAATTATCCCTATTATATGCTGAGATTACTTCTCCAATATACTTTTCAGAATGACCATATAGTCTTCCAGAATCAAACATTGTATACCCTGCACCAATTGCATCATTTAGAATTTTTTTAAGAGTAAGATCGTTTTTTAAAAACCTTACCATTTTCAAGTGTTTTAATGACCTTAAAAGAGCTATAATCACATCCTTATAGTACTTAGATTTATTCCTATAAAATCTCCTGACCACACCTGTCCCAAATGCTATAATTGGAATTGTCATCCCATTGGCTAATTCATAGTTTTCCTTGGAATCATTTATTTTATTATTCATAACTTTCTCCAATCATTTTTTATTTAAATTGAATAAGTCACAGCATAATAAAAATATAACACTTCACAAACAATAACAATTATCGATTAATGCTCCATCCACCGTCAACCGGAATATGTAAACCTGTTACATTGTTCGCATCCTCACTTGATAAGTACATACACATAGATGAAACATCATCTACCCTTGTATACCTATGGTTGGGTTGGTGTTCATAATAATTATTATTTCCCACTTTTCCATAGTCCTTACACATGGAAGACGATGTTAATGCTTCTCCAGGTGCAACACAGTTTATGCATATATTGTACGGTGCCAATGTTATTGCCAAACCTTCTGAAATAAAAGCAATTGCATTTTTAGACATATAATAACTATCAAATCTAGGTTTGAACGCTCCAACAGATGTAATATTAATAATCTTGCCTCCGCCTAATAATTTATACTCTTTAAGTAAGTAATTTGCTTCAGCCTTCATCATAAAAAACACACTCGTCAAATTAATTGATACTATACTGTTCCAATCATCAATTTCACTCTCTAGCCCATGTGTTTTCGAATATACCCCAGCATTATTAATAAATATATCAATTTTACCAAAATACTTTATCGCTTCTTCAAGCTTATCTTCCAGTATTGTCAGATCGCCAATATCCCAAACCATCACTTTTAATTTCTGATTATTTAGCTCGCTCTTGACCCTATTCAACTTTATTTCGTCTCTTCCTGTAATGATCACATTTGCACCTTCGCTCAAATAATCAGCAGCCATTTTTTTCCCAAATCCTGAACTGCCTCCAGTGATAAGAATCGTCTTTCCCTCAAATCTACACGATGGTGCAAGCGACGTAACATTATAGTAAGTCACCCCCCCCCCGAGTAACATATTTAAATAGATTTTCAATATAAAAAATTACTTTCTTTAGTTTGTTCACAACAAATCTCCTTCGTATTAAAAATCAAATTTGCCATTTATATTCTTCAAACAGCTATTTTTCGAAAATAATTTAGACAATTTATTGAATCCTTTATTTTCTATATATTTGATGTTGCTAAAATCCCAATAAAAATCTAATTAATTATATGGTGCATATTTTCAATCACACTTAGCATCAATCATCTGAATTAGTCCTTGGTCTTTTAGGTACATTTGAACTTTTGTGTTAAAGATTTTTCGGCCTTCTTTGTTTAGCGCAATTGAAGTATCGTAATACCTTGCACTTTGTAATTCCTTGTCGTCCCAATAACTTAATATTTTAATTGACATCAATCTTAGCTTTTCGACATAATGCCACAGGCATTCATCCAATACTGCATTCGGCATAACATCTATTAAATACTCGTTAAACGGAGGAATAACAATTATAGGAATAAAACCATTTATCTTACAATATTCAATATCATCCAACAAAATATCCCATGATCTTTCTAATGCTTCGTGCTGCTTTTTAGTAATCGTAAGTTCTTTATCCCAGCCAAACTCTGCTATCCAATTTTTCATTGCCTTTTCAGACCGTTTTTTCAAATACTCAGTCCCATTTGATTTACTTTTATTATTTCTCCTAAGAATTTTCTTTATACTTTCCTTAATCTCCGCAATAATATATCTTTTATCTAAAAGTCCCGGACAATGCTTCACCAACCAAGCTTTAAAATCTGAATACTGTAGAATTCTTCTCTTATCTAAGATTCCGTAATACTTAAAATTACGATAGTCATCATCATATTTGTCAACTAACATCGCAAATTCTGATAAACATATCATTACTATGGCTCCTTTTTTTAGATTACAGCCAAATTGATGTAACATTTGATTGTCGTAATACATATCTTGTGGCGAAGTTGCGAGGTTAAATCCACTTAACTCCCATAAATTATAGTCAAAATTATTTTTATCACCAGTGCTTCCTAAGTTAACAATATCTAAATCTTTTGGAATATCACTAAAATAATTCCAATCGCTTTTCCATTGTTTATATGTTTCGCAACCTCTTCCAAACATAAGATTACATCTCCAATCACTTATTTTGCTTTGAAAACTTGGCAAATATGTTTCTAATAGTACTTTTTTCGCTCTGATTTAACGCAAATATCCACATAGAAATAAAATAAATCGCCGCAAAAATAATTCCCCAAAAAATAATATTGGCATACTCTGCCTTTAATAGCTTCAGTAGATTAATTGAAATACCGAATGCTATTGGCAATACAATTCCTGGAACAATTTTGAGCAACTCTATTGCCATATTCTTCACATCTAATCCTAGCACTTTTATGTAATATATAGGCTCTGCAATAATGCACATTAAAATTTCAGCTAAAAATGTACCCACTGCACTTCCTACTGCTCCCCACTTTATCGCAAGTGGAATACTTACAATAGCATTTACTACACATATGCCGAGATTTATTAATATCTGAAGTCTATGCTTATTCATAGCTCTAGCAATATCTTGTCCTAACCCCATTGTTAAAGAAGCTGTTACCGGCAACATTAGCAGTGTGCCTACGATAAAAGAACTCTCATAGTCTTTTCCTGCCCACCTAACAACAAATTTTTCTCCAAATAATACAAACGCAATAACAAAAAACCAAATAAAATACGAAAAAATGCGACTCGATCTTATAAACAAATCATTTAATCCTTCTTTGTCGTTTCTAGCCTGTAATTTGTTAATCTGTGCAATAAAAACATTAGACAATGCACCTGAAAACATTAGAAAATATTTATTGAATGTTGCTCCAACGGTATAAATCGAAATTTCTTCGGTTCCATGAGTTCTTGCTAAAATAAATTTATCTAATTGCCAGTTAATCTGATCTGACACCCCCTGTATAATAATAAACCCAGCAAAAATAGAAACATCTCTGAGTAACTTCGTGTCTTTCTCTTTTAAATCAAACCTTACTTTTAGTGTTTTCCAGCAATATATAATATTAATAAATAATGCAAGTGCATTTGTTACTAAATGAATAATGATAATAACAACACAATCATATCCAGCAAACAAAAATGGAATAGTTAAAACAGGATTTGCCACTGCCATTAACAAATTAACTGTTTTTCCAAAGATAAACTTCTCATTAGCTATGATCAAAGAACTAAACACACAGTTTATTACTTGAAATGCTGAACTGAATGAGAGATACCAAAAACACTCCTTAACAATCTCGTATTCTACTGCAGTTATTTTATCGCCAAACAGTTCTGGGCTAAACATCCCCGCAAAAACTCCGCCTGCCAATGCAATAACAGCAAACACAGAAAACAACTTTAAAAACAATCCATTTAGTTTAGGTAATTCATTTGGATTTTTTTCTTTTGTTTGAACGAAAAATCTTATGTATGCAGCATTTACACCACCATTCATCATTGTAAAATAGCCCATAAATGATGTACACAATGAATAGATGCCATATTGATTTTGGCCAAGTGTTTTTAGAACAATTGGTGTATACAGAATTCCAGCCAAAAATTGTGCAATAATAACTAAGTAGGATATTACAATACCGGCAGAAATCTGTTTTTTTGATTCTCCAATCATATATCTTTCTCTCTTTAAATAATATTCTTAATATACTGAATTGATTTTTCCTTTTGCACGGACAGAATAGGGTTGATTTTTTTATAATCAATTTTGTAGGTTTCTTTATAATTAAAATCAGCTGAAACTACTAGGCGTTCCTTACACTCTATATTTTCAAGAAACATTTCCAAGCGACGCATCATCTTTTTTCTATTCATCACAAAAAACTGTCTTTCAAATATTGTTGAAAATACCAACGCATGAAAGCTGTCTGTAACAACAGTATTGGCATTCTCCATTAACCATACCCATTCTTCGGGCGAACACTCATTATATATATCGCACTTAAACGGAATACTATAATTAGCAAAATCATCTTTGTAATAAGAAATAATAACGCATTTTAATTTTGTATTTTTAACGATCTCCTCAAGAACTTTAATTTCATAAGATGCCGGTGAAAGTAAGTATGCAAGAATATAAGCTTCTTTTTCGCATTCGATATCATTCGGTTTTTTGGCTACCATTTTCCAATCATCTACATCGATAAGAAACACTGGATCCAAAACATTTACAACATCTCTTACCCCAATATTACTCAATAGATCTATAGATGATGCCTCTCTAACAGAAACACCAGCGAACTTATTTAAGCATTCACCTATAGCTTTTTTGTTTTCATCCGGAATCCACTCATTACCAAACGAGGCAGCATATGAAAAATTGATTGAGTCAGTATATTTGTTTACATCCAGAAATTTTAGTGCGTCTATGAAGTAATGTTCTTGATGCCATACGACATCAGCACCCACTACCATATAATCAAATTTGCTATTCTTCAAATCAGAAACATTTCTAATTACATGTGTCGGAACATTATTATCGTAAAATTGCTTAAACCTTCTAATTTTCTCATCTGAAAACTTAGATACTGGTTTTTTTTTCAGCACAGATAAAACTTTTCTTTTGAATACTTTAGCAATGTATAGCGGAGACGTAATTCGATTATTTCTATTAATTGATTCGATTGTATAAACATCACATTTATACAAATCTCGCAAATAACGATTCAAAGCATACGCTTGTAGTACATTTCCATAATTGCATATACGATATGAAATCTCAGTTACAATTCCTATTTTCATTTATTAATTCCTCGTACGATTTACACTTTCAATGTAATAATCTTGAAGCATTTCTGCACTCGTTCTAATATCAAAACCCGCCTGGATTATCTCGTTTATTCTAGATTGTCTTCCTGTTTGATAATTCACTCGATCCTGTATTATCTTAACCGCCCAATCTTTAGGCTTGTCTGTATTCATCTTTATAAACAGATCACTAACGTTGGCTTCATACGGTACGCACCTAGAACAGTATGTTGGCAATCCTGAACATTGTGATTCAATCCCAACAATGCCAAGGCCCTCCCAAAGAGATGGAAAAACAAACGCATCAAATCCGCACAGTACACTTGTAACATCCTTTGTTAATCCATAAAAAATCACTTTTTCCCTTAGCCCATACTCTACAACCTGTTGCTCTATTTCCTGCCGCAACGGACCATCCCCAACAAGAATTAATCTAGCCTTATTTTCAATCGCAACTAATTCTTTGAACATTTGAATAATAAACGCATGATTCTTTTGAGTAGAAAAACGTCCTATATGGCCGATTACAAATTCATCTTGTACACCAATTGTGTTTCTAAATTCTTTTCTTTTTTCTTCGGAATAGTAATAATTATCTGCATAAATTCCATTCTTTATAATTTTATAAGAATGACTTCTTGCAACTTTCTTGTTGAACATGAATTCAGCTGCTACATCTGAAGTAGAAAAATAGTCCGTTACAAAGTAAGGCATTACTGCTTTACATATATTATTGTAAAACTTCTTAAATATGTTTTTTGAATCTACCCCTGCATTATGTGAATGAAAAATAACACATTTCACTCCAGCCTTTTTAGCCGCCGCTGCTATCACAACATCTAGCGGAGTAGACGCATCTACATGCATTACATCATAATAGCCATTCTCCAATATTGATTTAGTCTTTTTATATTTTTGATAATACAATAATAATTTATTTTTAATATTTTCAACGTCAGCTATCTTTTTCTCAGCATTCAGCGCAACTACATCATCTTCATAAAATTCTTTTCTATCTCTAAATACCAAATAATCAAATTTAACTCTATTTAAATCCAAACATCTGTTTATATTGACAATAAGCGTTGATATACCACCAGCTCCAAGCATAGTCATATGTAATACTTTTATTGGCCTGTTAACAGTTGTTTCTTTTTCAAGGATATCTCTAGTTTCAACTACATTTTTCATCTAGCTGTTCTCCTTTCCTACTTGCGGAACAATAAAACAAGCAAATAACCATCATTAATATTTCACCTGGAGCATTTTTCACTGACCCAGCTAAAACAAACATTCCACACATGCATACAAAGCATGCTATTGCAATATTCTGCATTTTCTTATTTACGCATGTAGTCTTAAAGATTCTAGTTGCTATACTATATATCGCTATCATCCAAGATATTAAACCAGCAAAGCCGAACTCACCAACAATCATTCCAAGATAAATATCATTTAAATATGTTGCCCCGTTTTCCAAATATCCACTAAGAGCTTTTCTTGCAAGAAAGCCATATTGCTCATACAAAGGCGAATAGTGTGCAACCGCTGCATTTGAACCATATGTACCAAAGCCTCCACCTAAAGGAAACTTTTCAATTGCAGTAACGAAACCATACCTAATTAATATTGCCCTCGGTGCAGTTTCATTTAAAAGATATGTTTGCAACTGATATTGAAGAGCAATTATCAAAACAAGTCCTACAAGAACTAGCTGCCATATCTTTATTTTTTTTCTATTAGAGAATACTACCAATACTATATAAGTTGCTGCTATTATTATTCCCATTCCTTTTGTCGTCATAAACATCACAACAATTGCCATAATCTCATATATAAGCTTGCTACTTTGTGTGTATATCATAAAAGCTAAAGCAGCACCAACAAATATACCATACTGCGAAGGATTCCTAAAATAGAAACAAAAATTCTTTATTCCGTATCTAACTTCCGTTGACATATTAACAACGCCTACAAAATTAAGAATCCCAAATATAAAGCTAATAATTATAAATAGTTTTGCAAGACCACCCACTACATGTATAATTCTTTGTGCACTCTTCTCTCGTTTATATAGCAATGTACTCGCACCTAAATATACAAAGAAAATTCTCCAAAACGAAAATAACGCGTCAAGTATATCCGCAGTAGTTCTACTCACCCCACTAAGAAGGTTTGAAAATAATCCAATTACTGTCAAAAAAAGCAATGAACCGAACACAATCTTATTGGATTGCTGTGTTCTATCCAATTTTTTTATGTTAAAAATAAAAAGTATTCCAAAAAGCAAGCCCACCATATCATCTATATAGTTTGCAAATGGAAACCATTTGAAATATGATAGGAACAACAATAATATGGAACCAATTATTATTATTTCATATATAGTAAGCTGTCTAATAATTTTTACTTTCAAAACTCACACCTCTGTTACTTTTTGAGCGTCACCTTAATTTGTTCCTTCACTCTTTTGGCAGATCTTAATATGCCGACAGAATATAAGAATAGTTTTAATTTTTCTATTAGATAATCTTTTTTTTCAATTGGCAAAAATTTATTAACTGAACTCACAATTCCTTCATTGTTAATCGCATTGTAAAAAACATTTCTTTTATCATGCATTACTACCGATTTCGTAGCCATACTTCCATCAAGTTCAATAGCCTTCAACGTATCAACATCATATGTAGTAATATTATCTTTAAAGAAATTATCTACCATATACTGTCCCTTAGATGACTGTATTATTACGTTGGTATAACCCTTATCATCATCCTTCAATCCCGGAACTAGCTTGTCTGCATGCCAACTATCATATATAGTCAAATCACTACACCTACTTACAGTCTTGAACTGACAATCGTAGCAACTATATCTATCTGCTATATTTTTAAAAAATATCTTGGACATCATATTTGTTCTGGCGCTACCCCGTACCTTCCTACCATCAGAAAAAATCTCTTCCATAACGCTTACATGGTAGCCTAAACTTTTAGATCTAAAATTAACAGTTCTAACTTTTCCATATCTTTTAGTAATAACTTCCAAGTACTGACGCCATATTTTCGGAGAAGGAACTCCGTGACAAACAAGATCAACGCAATATAAATCCGCATAATCTTTTTTTAAATAATTTCTTAGTCCTGCAACTTGGCATGGGGTTCCGCAGAATAAAACAGGTTTTCCTCTTAAAAGATCTACCTTTATTTGTTGAAATGCATCGCCTAAAAAGCTTTGAACATATTTTGAACCAGCTAATCTTGCCACATCTTCTTCCGAATCTATACGCTGATGAACCACATTAAAATTCGTATCATAAATCACACCATACACTACACCATTAGATTCTATAAAAGTCTTAGCTAAAGTTGTAAATACCCCTCCTGAGGAACATTGTTCTAACAATTTGTTATCTAATGTTCTAGCAACACGAGTTTTAGGATTTGCTTGGTTTATTTTAGGCATAGTGTTTATTGGACACGTTTTTTCACATAAATTACAGTTAACACACCTACTTTCGTCAACTTGTGGATACAAGAATCCTTCTTCATTCTCAATCATCTCAATACATTTTTGTGGACAGATATTTGCGCAAGCAGTACACCCAGCGCACAATCTAGTATCTCTGCAAATTGCTCTCATCTCTTAATCTCCATTTAACGCAATATTAATAAATGCTTTAGATGCATTGCGCAAATTAGATAACTTTTTATCAACTTCAACGTAATCAATTTCTTTTCTAGCTATATCAGTCAACTGATCATAATGATCTATACAACGCCTATCATCTAAACCTAATTGGCCAAGTAAACTGTCAATTCTTGTATTTTTCCCTTTTCGTATTTCATCGCTATATCTATTAAATGTAACAAATTTTTTATGGTTTAGAATTGAAAAGATAGAACCGTGAAATGAATCTGTACATATATATTCAGCGCCTCTTATAAGATTCAAAAAGCAAATCGGATCTACATCAAATTTCTGTTCATCGCCAAATTTCAAATCATACTCTACAAACTCGTCCATATGGGGACATGTGATAATCTTACAATCCGTCTTTTTTGCCATAATCTCAACAGCCTTTCTGTGGTCAACTGTTGTTCCTAAAAAATACGCAAAAATATATGGTTCATTTATAATTTTCTTTGTTGGAAAAAAATTCTCCCATTCCTCTTGTGTGAACAATAGTGTCGGATCTACTGCAATTAACGCATCTCTACCAATTAGTTCTTTTATTATTTTTGCTCCGCTTGACTCTCTAACGCTCAAATAATCGATTCTGCTCAGGTATTCCTTTGTCATCTCCACTTGATTTGCAGGAACTTTCGTCACAGCAAAACTTGTTGCTAGTGAAATTTTTTTTATTCTATCTGGGACAAATAAAAGGTTATAAAACTTTGTTTTTATTCCAGCTGGTGTCCACAACTGATCGCTTCCAACCATCACAGCATCATACTCTTCAGCACCTGCCATCAGATTAGAATAACCTTTTAATATTCGCGAATATGGTCCAAGATACTGTCTGCGATAGGACTGAAATAAAGCTAGCCTACGTTTATTTCCTTCATCTATTTCACGATGTTTTTTTAAGGATAGCCGCTTCATTACCTCCATTATTTTTCCACGCATAAAATACGGATTAAATACTCTTGATAAATTTTGAACTATAAATTTTAAATTCTTCTTGTCATAACGTATTATTTCATACTGCCAATTACATTCTTTGATTGCCTCTTGCGTTGCAAAGATCTGCAACATACTGCCGAAGTTATTACAGTCATATCTAACACACAATCCTAGTTTTTTCATTTATCACTCCTACTATCAAATAAAATACTATAATAGGTGCTCGGTAGAAGAGCATCATTATCACTAAACTTGTACGATAATTTATGAAATGGTGTCTGCTCTTTAATAGCTCTCCACATTTTTTCATCATACTGATCAAAAAGCCTTAACAACAAAATGTGCGGAGTAGCATTATCTCTAGGGATAACTTTTTTCCAATCATCTGGATAATAATCTAAGACTATAGCCATAAAATCGTGTAACAAAAAATAATCCCACATGCTATTGTTTTCTTTCCAGTACGAATAACATAACTCCCTTGTAGCTATCAATATTTTATTATTTGTCTTTGCACTCATTAACCACGAAGAAATATAACTTGCATGCCCATCTCTTCCTGGTTTTAATGTTTGGAAGAAGAATAAGTCAGAATCAAGCATATAGTCCGGAACATTTCTTCCACTACAGAAAACTGTCGCATCAAGCCATAAACCACCATAACTGATTAACAATTCAAGCCTCAGTAAATCTGTCATATGAGTATGTGTAATCTGACCTTTATGCCACTTATCAAGAATAAACTCAGGAAACTGTACATAATCAGCCATATTCTCAGATGTGATTAGAATTACTTCTCTATCTGGTAAATTCTCCACGACAGACTGATAACATTTCTGTACAAGCCTAGGTGCATTTTCGATTCCCTGAAACCAGCATATCCAAACTTTATTTGATTTTTCATGTTCCAGCTCAACCCATTCTCTGTCAAACTCTGTCAGTACATTTCCATATCTTTTGTTAAGCTTTTGCTTGGTTTTTAATGTTGTTGATAAACGCAGTATTTCTAAAGCGGTTCTACTCTTTCCAAGTAATAAAAATTCACCTACTGCAGTAAAAAAAGCTCCACCACGCCAGTATCGCTTCAACAACTCTATCCCGCCTTGCTTTTGAAATATTTCTTTTAATCCCATTAAATATCCCTCTAATTACTTTTTGTATGCTGAATACAAATGATGCGCCACTCTGTCTTTCTCTGGTGGTAATTTCATATAATCATGATAAATTTGTGTTAAAACACTGTCGTATTTCTTAGGCGCCTTAAAAGTATATTTTCCAAAAGGCACATCAACACATTCTTCAAATAAACTTTTATCAAACACTTCTCTTTCGCGATACGTTGGCCACACCAAGCAACCTACGTAGTCACTTTCTTCATAAGTATTGTTTGATAACAACGAAAGCGTTTTTCTGGCAAAATATTTTTTTCCCATCAACTTTGCATAGATAAACGCTGGCAACTTAATTGCAGTCTTAAACCACGTTTTTGTATTTCCTTTATGAAAGTACTTCCTTGTAGCCAAAAAAATAAGAGAGGATAAGTCCTTACCTTTGTTTATCAATTCAGTAGCATTCTCTTTTGAGTTGCCTAATCCATCTAATGGATAAATATCAATAAATACGCCAATACCATAGGCTTTCTCATTTTCAACATCAAGCCAGTATCTTGAATCGCTTATTCTAGATATCATATACGGGTAATTTTCTACAGTCAAATCATTCATTAATTGTAATGGTCTCGTTGATTCTTCATTACTCATAAAATATCTAATTAGTTTTTCATAATCCGGTCGAGGCATCATTATATCGACATCATCATCCCATGGAATGTAATCCTTGTGTCTAACAGCACCTATTAGAGTACCATATGCCAAAAAATAATGTAGATGCTGCTCTTCACAAATATCAGCAACCTTTTTTAATATTTCCAATGAAACGGATTGTATTTCTTGCATAGTCAGTTCTTTAGAAAACATAATATTCACCTTAAGCTTTTTAATTTTTGTAATATTAATACTAACTTTTTTGTAGCCATTAGTTTATTGTTTTCGCCCACTCTTTAGTATTTATATAATCCTCAATAATCATGGACTTTCACATAGCAACCAACGCAAACATTAGGACTTCATAAGTTTGTTAAACTAAATAAAAATCTTCGCATATTTATCACATATATATTCCCAGGAATACTCATCCTGAATCCTCTTCTTGGCTTTCTGACCAAGCTCTTCTATCTTTTCTTCGCTCAGCTTATCAACTGTATCTATAAGCTTAGCAAGATTTCCCTCGTCAAGTGACCAATATAATGCTGCATCCTCTGCTACTTCTCTATTAAATCCCACATCATATAACAGATTAAGCTTTGTTGCGCCTAAAGCTTCGAGAAGACTTGGATTAGTACCGCCTACTGAGTGTCCATGGAAATATCCACACGCATTCTCTCTTATCTTGGTAAGCAGCTCTGTGTCATATACCGTTCCGACAAACTTAATTCTCTTGTCTTTCTTATAATGAAGCTTCTCTTCCATTTCCTTAAGCATCTTAGGATTGTCTGTTGTGATAATCGCTAAGTCCTTTTTGGTATGGCTAAGCATGTACTCTCTTATGATTGTTTCGTAATTGTTCTCCGGTACACATCTTCCTACCAGGCAAAAAAATGACGAAAGACGGAGGTTATGATCATTAAGCCAGTTCACAAATTTAGGATCATCGTCTGCCAATGGTGATGGTTTTAAATGAGAACCATACGCTATAAATGTAGTTTTAGGCTTATATTGGCTATATTCTTCCTGTATATATTTCTCAATAGATTTGCTATCACATACGACCAAGTCTGCATTCTTGACTGCATACTGTTCAGACAATTTCCAGTACTTTCTGATTATTGGGCTCCATTTTGCACGCCAGTCCTCATGACCATCCGGATTCTGGTATACTAATCCGTTTGCCATATGTATTCTCTTCACATAACGTTTTTCAAATGGTCCGATTCTTGATGCCAGAATATATACAATTGGCTTTTCTATATGATTCTTTTCTATATGTTCACAACACCATCTCAAAGCATTTATATCATAATAAATGGCTTGTGCAGATCCGATTTTCTCGGGTACATGAATCATAAAACAATGTGCATTACAATATGAAAACTCATTTCTATTTATTGAGGTTGCACCTGGTAGTTTCTCCAGATCCATATATCCATCACCATTTGCCTTGCAAGCAACATGATATTTAATGTTCTTATTATCCTTATGCTGCTGGAGCAAATTTAAGATGAAGCTCTCATATCCACCATAAAGACCAATGGACTTTGCACCTATAATATACACATGTCTGATAGCTTCTTCATCTTCACTATTAGCTGTCTTTAGTCCGACTATCTCTTCATAATTTTCAGGTATTTGTTCTCCTTTTTTGAGGCAGTAAGCTCTATATATTACTCTAAACAAACTTACAAATACCAGGTTGCCTACCAAGAAGAGCACAACTACCACTCGTGAGAAAGCCTCTACCTGCTTTAATAAATAGAACATTACAATATATACAGCTACAAATACCACCTGCTGTTCAAATGTAGATACCAGTATCTCTCTGATAGACATTTTCTCTACAGCTATACGTCTTCTTAACAATGAAACAATGATGTACATAATAAGAACTATCGCAAAGAAAAGCTCATATGTTGACATCACTAGAACACTGCCAAGATTTTTAACTAAGAGGCTGTATCTGATGCTAAGTGAAAGCATAAAAGATATTGTCAAGGCAACAATATCAATAATCAGCAGTGTGTTTCTATTGCTTTTATATCTGTTCATATTTTTTCATCCTCTGATTTGTTTATTGATGTGCTACATACTGTCTGGGTAATGCGCACTCTGAGAGGACTAAAATTTATTGATGTATTTAAACAGCACAAAAAGCCTGTAGAACTCCCTTTTTTCAAAAAGGATTCTGCAAGCCGATTGTTACTACATATCCCAAGTTACAACATTCATTTTTTTGTGATTCTAAAATGCCAGAAATATCGCCTACCATATTTCTGAATCATTCACGTCTAAAAAATCTCCTTTTCATTACTATAGGCACTTGAAAAGTGTAATCCCGGATAATGTATTAACAATCATCCATCAAGGTTTTATAACACCTCTAAGAGCACAACTTATATTGTTAATTTATGCTCTTAATGCTATTATAAAAATCAGCAGAAACCTCGTTTTTAATGTTTTCTGCTGCTCATACACGACAAACAGCGAATGCTTTTTCACATCCGCTGCGGCATTTAATCTTCCCTCCCCATGTCGGCCAAACGCCCGTAAACTCTGGGCTTTTGTTCATTCATCTGGGTAAGATATTATGAACTTCGGAGTAGCTTTTTCATCTCTTTGCTATCCTTGTTCCTATTATGCCGCATTCACATAATTCATACTATCAAGTCCATATTTTTCAGTGATTACGCTAGACACCTTTCTCTCTGGTCGGTTTACACCATTAGGAATTAACGTTGTTTCTCTATTATATCTTTCCAAGAAATATCTCTGTACTTGCTTGCTAAGAACTATCATCTCATCAGCAAATAATACAGCAACTTTTTCTCCAAACTTAATAATTGTTGATCCCAAGCTTCCCCATTTTCCGCTTCTAGCCCAGTCCAATCCATGCACAGTGCAGGTTGTCCTTATGCCAAAAAGTGATGGTATCCACATAAAAAGACATGGTCCCTCAGCGTGATAATGTATTACGTCATAATCCTTCCCAACAACATATATACTTGCAAGAAATGAATACACAAAAGCAGCAAGTCCTTTTTTCTCAATTGTTTGAATTTTTATTATTCTAATGCCTTCGTATTCTTTTAGATTATCATAGTTAACTACATTATATTCTTTACCAGATACATGCTGGCCACTTCTATTATAAGCATCTACAGTATGTCCTAGTTTCACCATGCGCTTTGATAATTCTTCTACAACTATTTCCACGCCACCTTCTCTACTAGGTATACGCTTATGACCTATCATCGCTATCTTTAATTTATCCTTATTCACTGGCATAAATATCTTAATGCTGCATTTTCCAGTGATTTCAACCTTTCTATATAAGCTCTCTCCTATTATCCAGCCATATATAAAATAATTTGTAGGATTAGTAAAATATCCTCCTATCATCTGATACAGTGTCACATATACGAATAACGCTCTGCTCATCATATTTCCATATTTAAAGCAGTAATACCCTACTCCCAATATCGCTATCACAACCAAGAGAATTCCGAAGAAACATCCTTCTGCTATGATTCTAATAAATGAATTGGGATAGGCTTTTGTTGCATTCATCATATCTAATGCAAATGGCATATTGCCATTTCCAAAGCCTACACCCCTAAACTGTGTGTCTTCTAACACTCCTATCAAGTTCATAAGAGGATTAAACAATTTAGTGTTCAAATTATAATCAGTACCGTCTATTATGGCATTAAATCTTCCAAAATAAGTTCCATTCAGTACAAATACTACTATTGTAAACACAGCTGAAACAGCTGTTCCAATCGCAATCTTTTTAACAATATTCTTTCGGCCTTTACGAACATTATAAAAGCAAGACATTCCTAACATCAGTACGATAGCAGCTACAGCACATGTTATACCACCAACGCCAAATGATAAGAACAAATCTATGAGAGCAACGACTATCCCTATAACATAATGCCATACTATTTCTTCCTTTAAGAGCAAGTAAACTAGTATGACCAGTACCAATCCCGATGCAAATGCCATTGAGCCTGGATCCGTGTAAAACAATCTTAATCTTGATACACTTGCTTCACCACTTATTAGATTCTCTGTTACCCATAGACCACAATTTCTGAAAAGAAGTGCAATGATTGTTTCTATACCATGGATAATAGATATAGTTTCAACAAATCTCCCAAGTTTCCATTTCTTACAATTGTATGCAACAAATACAAGTAGCGTTACATTTAGCAACATTTTCCCAAGAAAGACTATACATCTTACTTTGCTTACATCAGGATAAAGAAAAGCCATTCCTAATGTAACTACTGGTATCGGTAAAAATATCTTTAATACTAATTTCAACTTGTCATGTCTTTTCCATATATAAAAACACAATGCAAACGCTGAAAACAGATAAAATATATCTTGGTTACTATTTCTTCCCAGCAGGTATTTAGATGTAAATAAAAATGCCTGAATAAACTCCATAGTTTTAAATTATCTCCTATAAGGTGAGCATATCTACGCTTTCCTTAATTCTTTATGTCTTAGTATCTGTTATCTCAATATCTTCTATGACATTTTATTATTTATGTAGAATTTAATCTTTCATTGTTCACCACGATGGATGAAATTGAATTCTCTTAGATTTCTTTCTCCACAAGAAATAGCCTATGCAACCATCAGTTAGTTTATCAAATCCAAAAGATACTTTCTGTTGGCACATAGGCTATTTCTATTTATAACCAAAGTGACTGTATCACGGATGTCATTTGAGTTGTGGTGAGCAACCGAAATATCATAAAACCTTGATTTTACGGGCTTTTCTTTGGTTGGCTCAATTATCCCAAATTTTCCATGCACGGTAACGACTACTTCTTTATGAAAAAGTTTTGGAAGCCATGCCATTGCCGCAGGACCTTCAGCATGTATATGAACTACATCAGCCTTACTACGGCTTGCCTTCCATGCCGCTGAAATTGAAGATGTTAATGCTGCAAGTCCTTTTCGATCAATAGACCATACAGGAACAACCTTCACGCCCTTTGTGTCAATCTGCGTATCCCAAGTTGCTCCGCTTACAGGCTTTGTCTTTCTATCGAAACAAACTACCTTGTGTCCCATGGAAACCATCCTGGTTGCCAATTCTTTTACTACAACCTCGACTCCTCCTTCTCTTGAAAATGTATGTTTTTGTCCCAGCATCACTATCTTCATACCCGTAATCTCCAAAAAACTTCTTCTAACTGTCAAAAATAATTTCAAAACATCACATCCAACAAAACCTACTTGCCCATCAGCAATCCCAAATACCGATGTGCTTTCCGTACCCGTATTGTCGATAAGTTTTCATTTGTTTTATGTTATGTTTATGTTATAATCTCAGCTGATGGCCCTTTTGAGCCATCCTGGTACAGAGTTCTTTTACAACTATTTCTATTCCGCCTTCTCTGGATAGCCGTTTTTGACCAAACATGGCTATTGAAAGTTTATCGTTCATACTGTCTCCAACTAACATTTCTAATGTTTGAATATATTTGAGACATGCGTAAAGAATTGATAAGATAAAGCAAAACCGATAATCGCACCCAACAGCAATTACCGGCTTCATTCCCTAAAACCATTTTACTCTTAAATTTTTGCATCAAATATCTAGGTCAAATCCCACCCCTAAACTTCAAATAATTGCTATTATTTGGACCTGATGGTAAGCACCGTTTCTTTGCCTCAAATATGACCACAGATACAAATGATCTGTGCGTTTTTTCAGAGTTTACTATAACACGTCCCATTTAAAACTTCAATAGATTAATACAATCTTAAGAGTTATTGTTATTGGAAATACTGGATTTAAATGGATACTATTTATTTTTACCTCACCGAAATAGCTTCTTTAGGTATTTTCTATAATATAGCCTGGACAACTTTATTACATTCAAGTTGGTATTTCTTAGTTTTGAGAAACAAAAAACTCTAACAGGAATATTTTGTTTTCTCATTTCTGCTGTTCTTCTCTCCAGCCTGACCATCATGAATATACGAATATGCCATTAAAAAACAATTATACCCAATCCAGGTCAGCTGGGGATCAAAGGTACTGTGCACTGCAAATAAAACAAATACCAGAAGAAAATAAGTATCTTTTCTGATGGCAATAAAGATTCCAATAAGGATCAATCCTGCTAAAATCAATGCAAGGATTATTGGTCCAAAATTCAGGAGACTCTGCATATAGGAAGAATCTACATAATTGTATGCTATCCCTTCTCCCGGTTCTCCACCTACCCACTGGATCTTTTGCCCAAAAAGTTTAATGCCAAAGTTTACATATCCGCTTTTTCCCAAAGCTATTCTTCCACTTAATAATCCATTTAATTTTTTCATCCATTGTACGGATTCAGCATACTTAACTGAAATGCTTATAATACCGGCAGACAAAATCGGCACGATCCCTACTGCGATCACTGAATATATCCTTTTATAAATTCTTAAATACGGAATATATTTTAAAACAATTACTCCAATAATTGCCAGTATTCCCAGAATAAATGAGTTTTTAGTATCAGTTTTAATAAAGAAATATAAGCTTCCTGCCAGCATGGCAGCTAATTCAATCCATGTGATCTTATTCTTTCTCCAATATACCCACATAAGGATCATATAAAAGAATAAATTGCTTCCTTCTGTTGTATACTGAAATCCTAAGCTGTCCCGGATTCGTTTGCCGCCTTCTTGTACATAGATCCTGTTCTCCAGTATCCCCCCATAGCAGCTCCCAATTACAAATAGCACTGCCCCAAGATGCACCCAAAGTGACCATTTTATGATATCCTGAAAATCCACATCATGAGCTGCGACTATAAATACCCAGTAGATCAGCAGATTTTTATCTTTTGTTACATAGGCACTGACCAAGAATAATGTTCCAACTATAACGATCAATGCCAGTTCTTTTTTAGAATATCCCTTTTCCAGAAAATCCAGTATGATCTTTGCGCATATCAGTCCATAGGCAATAAACCGTACTACAGGGAAAAATATTTTCATACTGTCCATTTCCCCGTATTTAGATGCAAAAAGGATAACCGATACCAGATAAATCCCATATGCAAAAAGGAACATCCATTTTTTCTTTTCTTTATCTATATATATTCCAGTCATGATCATTCTCTGCTCCTTATTTCCATTTTGCTTTCCATTCTTCTTTCTGTTTTACTTTCCGTTCTGTTTTCGGTTCTGCCTTCAATTCTTCCTTCTCTCTCACATTCTCATCCAATCCCAGATACTTCTCCCATGCTTCTTTCGTAGTATACTTCCCTATATCTCTCCTGTATTCTTTTGCTGCTTTTCTATATTTAAACAGCAGGCAGCACAGCGCTTCCAGAATGTATCCCATACAGATGATGGTCTGGATCAGGTCTTTTTTTACCAGGATGGCTATTTCTGATTGTTTATCCCAGATGACTACCTCATCGTGCTTTTGATAATCTTTAATGGGATCACCTGCTTTGACAAGTGGTACCGGGCCTTCACGGAACTCATCTATATAGCTCAGTTTATCCGCCAGTTTAGCTAACTCTGTGTTCATTTCTTCCGGGTTCAGCTCCCAGATCCATTTAGGGCCTTTTAAGAAATCCAGGACACCTTCACAGGTAAGCTTCGTGTCTTTATACCGGTATCTGAGAAGCATTCCCGCCATCTTACGGATGGTATGTTTCATTATCAGGAACAGTGAATTCTTCTGTAATACCATTTCTATCAGAAAGTTTCTCATGTCATAGTAGGACATGATGCCGGGCATGGCACCGCGCACATCCCGGTGCCAGACACAGATGCCGTTTAAGAATGTGATACCCACATCCCGGTTTCGTATTCCATATTCAATATCATCGTGGTGTACGAAGAACTGGAACGGAAGATTGTCTTCTCTTACTACATTCAGGGAATAGCAGCAGCACCACCAGCCTGAATACAGCTTATGCTCATTGGCTGCTTCAAGGACGAAATGATCAACTCCACTTTCATAATAGGTCAGATCAAAGTTGTAGTACTGGTTTGGAGTGGTTTTTCCCTTTTCCCACCACTCACCTGCGCTGAAGCTGTACCTCTGGTTTTCCTGGCGCAGAAGTGTTCCGCCTACAGTCATGTCCTTCCACTCTTCTTTTAAAACAGTTAAAAAGCCGTAAAGCCGCACCAGAAGGTCCGGCTGTATGATTGCATCATCGTCCATAAGGAGAACATGGCTGTATCCCTCTTTTTCTTTGCGGTTCATGATCTCTATCATCCCTCTGGTAAAGCCCCCGGCGCCTCCGGCGTTCATATTTTGGATGATATCTATCTTATCCTTCATCTTTGCTGCCAGTTCGTTGACTCTCCTGCCATTGCACAAGCTTCTTCCGTTATCGATCAGGAAGATATGGCTATGGTGTGATACCTCCAGCTCAGGCTGGGTAAAAATATTTTCGTAAAGTCTCCTGAGGTTCTGGAAAACATAGCCTTCTCTTTTGTAAGTACAGATATCAATTCCTATATTTACTTTCCGGAAAGATTTTTCATCAACCTCGCCCCAGTACATGCCTTCCAGCACCCATTTTAACCGGTCTTCCACGATCAGTGCAAAGGCAAATACTCCATCATCATATTTATCATATGGAAATGGAACCACATATTCTTTTTCATTTTCTCCATCCAGTTCTATTTCCTGTATGTCGTCTTTGTCATGCATCAGGATAAGCTTTTTGAAGCCTCTTAACCGGATCTTTAAAGTGATTCCTGTAAGATTCGTATATTTTTTCCGCTTTGCGATATAAATAAGATTAAAGTAACCATTAAATGTGAGTCTTCCAAAAGCATCATGATAATACATGTCCGTAATACCACATATGTTATCCTGCTGCAGTAATACACTTTGCAGTTGAACTTCCATTATTCTTCTCGCTCCTTTTGTTTCAATCGTTTTGCGGCTGTACGCAGTAGTTCCATCAGGATACGCTCTTTCATTCCAAGAAGCAGTATCCCATAAATCCCGAAGAATACACTAAAGCAGATCACCAGTACCGGAAACACCGGCATATTCACCTTATTTTTGATAAATATCATAGCTGCGCCGGACAGAGCCGCTGCCGGTAATATCTTCCACACTTCTACCTTCTTAATGATCTCCCATGCCATATTTTTAAGTGCTGCTGCCTGCACCACAAGGACTACTGCCTCTGCCACCAGCGTTCCAAATGCAGCTCCCGAAGCCCCATATCTGGGGATAAAAACAGCATTCAGGATAATATCAGCCACAGCTCCTGCACATTCCGAATACAGAACGATCGTTTCTTTTCCAAGTGGGACCAGCATCTGGACACCAAAAACATTGCTGGCGCCTATAAGGATCAGCGTAGGCATGATGATACACATGGGGATCACGGACGGAAGGTACGCATTCCCTGATAAAAGAAGAATACACTGTTTTGCCATAATAGTAAAGCTGACAGTAAAAGGAATTGACAAAACTGCCACAAATTCCAGTGCTTTACCGGATACAGTGCAAAATTCCCGTTCCATTTTCATTTCCACATAATAGGAGGTTCGCGGAAGAAGGACTGCGCCTAGAGAAGTAACGATATTTACAAGAATGACCTTTATTTTGATCGCCACATCATAATATCCCACTTCTGTATTATCCCGCATAAATCCAAGCATGGTAATGTCCAGATTGGAATAAATGGTGATCGCCACAGACATGGCAAAGAAGATAAATACCGGCTTTAAATGGCGGCGGAAATGATAGTCCTTAAAACGTTTGAATATAATATGTTTTTGCAGGTTAAAAAGATTAAATACCCCGTATCCGGTATTGGCAAGAACTGTGATCCCGGCATATTTTACGTAATCTTCTTTTGTATGCACCATCAGAAACATGCAGATCACTGCAAGTACCTTAAACGCCAGTGACCGCAGGGTAATATACGTATAACATTCCAAAGCCTTGTAGACCCATTCCATGGCAATAAGATTTAAAAACAGTGACAAGCTGCATACTAACAGCAATATCCGCTCTGCCTTAAATCGCGGGACGCAGATAAGAGCCACTGCCAGTGCCGCATATGCAAGCAGCGTCATGATCCCATTGATCATCCAGATCTCCTGGGCTGTTTTTGACATCTGCTCTTTATCATCCCGCACCTGAGCACAGGCACGTATTCCATAAGTAGGTATGCCCAGCATGGCAAACATGGAAAAATAATTGATCACTGAGTTTGCAAAGGCGATCTTTCCGTTTCCTTCCGGCAGGAGAACACGGGTAATATAGGGAAATGTGATCAGCGGAAATACAAAGGCAGATGTGGTCAGGAGCATGTTCATGACCAGATTGAATTTTATGGATTTCTCTTTTTTCTCCATACTTTTCTTCCTTATTCTCCCGGTTTCCATCCTGGTCTGTATACAGGATGAAGGCCAAATTTCTGCTGTCTGGCATTCTTAAAGGCTTCTTCCAGAATGTTCAGTTCCAGCTTTTTGTGCCCTGTCATATGATTTAAGAAGATCTTTACCCGGATCTTCAGACAGAAATAGTCGTAGCAGACTCCGGAGAAATGTTTCCGGTAGGTATCGATCATATTCCGGTAGGAATAATACAGCTTCCAGTTAATGCCGCTTCCTTCTTCTCCTACATCATGATAGGCTACAATCCCCGGCACTCCTATGATCTTTCCTGCTTTTCTCATGCGGATCCCATGCTCCAGATCATCCCAGTAAATAAAGTAGTCTTTATTAGGCAGTCCGGCTTCTAAAAGCTTTTTCTTATTCATAATGGTGCCTACATAAGTAAAGCTTCCCATTTCAAACTCTTTTTTCTCATACATTTCTGCAGGAATAGATGCTTCACAGATACGGATCCCTTTTTTGTAATAATATTTTCCGTGATTGATATCCATTTTCCCGTTTTTGATAACTTTTCCGCAGATTGCTGATATTTTATCCAGATCCGGCTGTTCTTCCAGGTAATCGGATGCCTGCTTTAATGCATCATCTTTTAAATAGGCATCGTCATCAGATACCCAGATCCAGTCAGCCTCATGCTCCATAGCCTTTTTTATGCCGGCATAGAAGCCGCCGCTTCCGCCCATATTGCTTTCCATGGTCAGAATGATCTTTTTAAAGCCTGCATCTTCCTTTTGCCACTGCCGCAGATACTGCGCAGTTCCATCTGTGCTGGCATTATCTGCCACGATCACATAAGCCGGGAGATACAGCTGTTTTTCAAAGCTTTCCAGAGCCTTTTTCAGCTTATCCAGACGATTATATGTAACAACCACTGCGCCTATCTTCATCTTCTTATTCTCCATTCCTATTTTTATGTCTATTTTTATTTCATATCTATGTACTCCTAAAACCTTTCTTGTACATCCTTCGTAAATAACCGTACTGATCGCCTAGGATGCGGATCTTAGTGTGCAGCCATTTTTTCTACTCCAGACCATGCTCCTTTAAATATGCGAAATACTTCTGGGGATCGATCACTTTTCCTCTTTTATTCCCAAGTCCGTCTTTTACAGCTTTGATGATCAGCTGGCTGCGGAGCCTGTGATAACCTTTTAATTTGCTCTTTACAATGATCGCCATCAGTCTCGCTGTCAGCAGGCCGAAGCTAAACCACCGCACCAGCTTATTTTCCTGAAATTCCCGGATCATAAAGTACTGGTTCCGGTTGCAGTAGTATTCTTTCCACCAGCCGGCCGGTGTCATATTGGCATCCAGTACCGGTGCATCCTGATGGTCGATCACAGCATCCCGGATCAGGTACAGCTTATGTTTTCCTGAAACACGCCTGGTGTATTCGGAATCATCTCCGTAAATGAAAAGACTGCCATCTGCTATTCCCAGTTCATCTACTACCTTTCCCGGAAATAACGGACCTACAAATGCATTTGCATCTTCTTCTGTCACTGCCTTTAGCTGATCTGCATCCCGCACCACCGGGCTGTTTTTCATCATGAACCTGGACAGTTTTTTATGATGGAACAGCTGATAATGCTTCAGGTCGATCCCGTAGATAAGGGGGCAAAGTCCCCCTGCATCAGGAAGTTCTTTTCCTGTATCCAATAAAGTTTCCAGGCAGTCTTTTCTTGGATAAGCATCATCATCCATCAGCCAGTACCAGTCAGGAGACAGCTTTTTCGCCTCTCTCATACCTGCCTCAAAGCCACCTGCCCCGCCTCTGTTCTCATCTAAAAAAAGCAGCTTTATCTTATGGCTTTTTGCTGCGATCTTCCTTATCTTTTCCTGTTCTTCTTCACAGCTGTGATTATCAGCAATGATAATATGATCTACCGGACGGGTCTGGTTTAAAAGGGCATCTATGCATTTTTCCAGTGTCCTGGTCCGGTTGTAAGTAACTGTTATGGCTGCAACTGTTTCCTGTCTGCTTTTATTGTTTTCCATCTCCATATACTTGTGCCAATATCCTTTCGCTAATCTTCCAGCTGAAATGTTCTTTGATATAGTTCCGGCTTTCCATAGCCCTGAGGCTCCGTTTTTCAGGATCATTTAGATATTCTACGATCTGTTTTTCGTATTCTTCATCTGTTTCTGCCGGAATGATCACCTGGTAATCCTCATCAATGCCTTCAGCGCCCACGTTTCCTGTAATGACTGCTGTTCCCAGTGCAAGGCTCCTTAAAACCTTTAGTTTAATACCGGCACCCAGAGTCAGTGGAAATACTGCCAGTGCTGCTGTCTTTAAATATATATCCACATCTTCTACAAATCCCGTTACATGGATCCACTGGTTTTCTTTCTGCTTCAGCTTTTCCGGCGGCCTGTTTCCTACGATATATATCTGCAGCTGGGGGATCTGCTTCTTTACCCGTTCTGCAATGGTGATAAGACGCATTGCAGCCTGATAATTTTCATCTCTGCCCATTTGTCCCAGAAAGCACAAGGTATATGGCTGTGTTCCTGTTTCCGGATCTGCGGCTTTTATCCCTTTGCTTTTGGTCATTCTACTCTCTGCCACTTGATTCCCAGTCACCTGATCCTCAGCTGCTTCATTCTCTGCCACGTCATTCCTGATCACGTCGTCTTCGATCCCATAATAAGGATTCAATACCTGACAGTTTTGTACATGATACTTTTCTTCGATCAGCCGCTTGTCCTTCTGGTTAAAAGTAAAAACCCGGTCTGCTTTTTTACAGTATTTTCCTTCTTTTTCCAACACCCGGCCTAACTGAAATCCCAGATACGCCTTTTTAAGCCCATGACTGTCTCCCACTTTCCGTTCATAGGACTGTGCCGTCATGTCATGCTCTGTTATATTAAACTTCAGATCCGGAAAAAGCCTGCGTATCCACAGATATTGTCCCATAGATGCATATTCTGCATGGATAGCATGAATCTTATATTTTTTCACCAGACAGATCAGTTTCCATGCGAACCTGAAAGAGCTTCTGGCTGCAAAGTAGTTTGGCATCCACGGTTCCAGGGCCACATGGACCATACGGGTGAATTTATTGATCTTTACGCTGTGATAATGGTCATCTTCTGCATATTCTTTTTTAAGGCCTGCATCAAATTCAGATGCCTCAAAGGTAAGCACATATACCTGATGCCATTTTTGTAATGTTTCTATCTCCTTTCCCATACACACACCGCCTGCGTGGTTGGCTTTTGTGGACGGGAAATAGGGGGATATATGAAGGATATTCATTATTTCGGGCCTCCTTCTAACAATGGGAATACTCTCTCACGGATCACATTTTCTGCAGCTTCCTGTGTGAAAAGCTTCATATACAGGCTCTGCATCTTGTATTTTATCGCTTTGATCCTGCCACTTTGAGCCAGTGCCAGCAGCTCCTGGGCACATTTTAAAGCTGCATCCGGCCGGTAATTGATCCCGATCTGCTCCTGCTTTACCAACTCCCATGTATCACCGGGAATATTATTTACCAGTGGGAGACCATAGCAGAAATAGTCAATGGATTTCATGGTCAGTCCTACACATACCCCCGGCTTCATCATATTGATCCCAAACATGCATCTGGAGAAGATCTCTGCTTTGACTGCTTCTTCATACACTGCACCGTAAAATTCTGCCTTAATGCCCTTGCTTTTTAACTTTTCCTCAAAAAGCCCTCTGTTTTCCCCATCTCCAACTACATGTAAGAATACCGGTGTCATTTTTCCGGTTATTTCCAGGAAATTTACGATCCCGTCTATATCTATAATGTTATTAATAGAACCAAGATAGGCAAAATGGATGACTGCCGGGGTACTTACACCCACATTTATATCCGCATTTTCTGAGGCAGTTTGGGATTCTGGCACCGGCACTTGGTTTTCCGGCGCTTCATTTTCCGGTGCTTCCATCTTCCAGCCCTCCGGCACTTCTTTTGGCCAGTAGACAACGGCTGTTTTCTCCTGCTTGGCATTTATAAACTTTTGAAAATAATGGCATTCTGTAATGACCAGATCTGCCGCTTTTAAATGATCATCCCGCAGCCGCCGCCAGCACTGGAAGGGCCACAGCTTCTGAAGCTTTTTTCCACCCAGGGATTCCGGCCACAGATCTAAAATATCAAACACAAGGACCGCCCTATTCATTTTCCTCTTTATTCTGTCCCCTGCAGCTGCCAGGGAATTTGCCGGAAGGATCATATAAACCATATCTGCCTGTTCTTTTTCCAGGATTTTTTCCGCTTTTCTGGCAAAATCATACTGGGAATACAGACGCCTTACAGAAAGATTCTTCCTGTAAGGCACCGTGTCAATGTACATATGGTCAGGTGCACTCCGCACCTTTTTTACTTTCTCTCTGTGGATAAAATCCGTTTCCACCCATAAAACCTGGGCGCCCTGTTGTTTAAACAGCTCTCCCACCCATTCTGCTCTTGGCTCATAGCTGGAAGAATTGGTAACAACTACTACTTTTTTACCTGCTCCATTCATCTTCTTCCTCTGCCTGGATCTGCTCTTTGATTCTGCGCTGCTCTTCCTCTGCTGTCTGCTGTTCCATTGCTGCAGATACCTCATCAGAAAATCCTTCTGTGCTTTCTTTCTCAAACAGGATCTTTATTGTCTTAAACAGGATCTCAATATCCAGTAATACAGAATAATTCTGGATATACATCAGATCCATTTTCAGTTTATCATAGGCTGTTGTATTATATTTTCCATACACCTGGGCATATCCCGTAAGACCACCCTTTACCTTCATACGGTAAGCAAACTCCGGGATACTCTCTGAATACAGGTGCACATGCTCCACCCGCTCCGGTCTCGGACCTACCAGGCTCATTTCCCCTTTCAGGATATTTAGCAGCTGGGGAAGCTCGTCAATACGCAGCTTGCGGATAATATTACCTACAGGTGTGATCCTTGGATCCCGCTCTGTAGCAGGTACGGAAGCACCGTTTTTTTCCGCATCTACGATCATGCTGCGGAATTTGCAAATGGAAAATACCTTCCCATCCTTTGTACAGCGTTCCTGATAAAAAAATACAGGACCGCCGTCATGCATTTTAATAGCTGCTGCCGTCACAAGAAAAACCGGGGACGTGATCACCAGCATAACAGCTGAAACAAAAATATCCATGGCGCGCTTGATAAATGCCTGCTCAATGGAAAGTCCGTCATTCCTGGATAATAGTAATGGCGTATCAAAATAATGCATACTCTCTGCACTTCTGATGATAATATCCGAGATCTTCGGCGTACTGTATACACGAAGAGACTTTCCGTAACAGAACTTCAGCAGCTCGTTTCTCATTTTAGAAGGGATATCGCAGATCACTACTCCCTCATACTGAAGCAGTTTTTCTTTTAATTCTTCTGTTACAGTCTGGATTTTTACCACTTCACCGATCTCAAAACAGTCTTCACGGCTGTTGAGCTTATTCATAAGAGCCGCCACCGGGCGTTCTCCATATATCATGATCACCTTTCTGGGCGGATACAGCTTCCTGTAGATCCCATTTGCCAGATATCCCCAGATACAGATGATCACAAACTGCCCTGCTGTCATAAAGACCAATGGCATTACTGTTTTAAAATGCTTTACAAGGAGCACAATGGGAATATAGGAAACTGCATTGGCGCAGATGGTCGCCAGTGTGTGGGTATAGATCAGTTCCCCATTTCTGAAATATCCCAGGCGCAGGCTGCCATACATGGAGCTGGATACATACAGCATCACAGCATACACAGCTGCCAGAAAATAATGCCCCATCCTCTGATATGGCATTTCCATGTGCTCATTATAACAATGGATCCATACCTGCATAAAGATCCAGGACTGAATTCCGATCAGAAGCACACCTGCCAGAAACCGGATCAGGCGTTTATACTTTTCATAATTATTCACTTGAAACTATTACCTTTCTATCTGGTATTTAACCTTTGTACAGTATATCATTGAATCCCCCCAAACGCAAGAAAACCCTGTATTATCCAGTTGTCCGGATATGGACAAGATGGGATAATACAGAGCTTTCAAAATGTTCTCTACGATTTTACTTTTCATCCCGGCAGGCAGCCAGTCCCATTGCCATCAATGTAAACAGGACCGGTGCTACAATAGGTACGCTGATATTTACCAACGCCTGGGCCCCATAGCAGATCACTGCCATGGCAATGGAAAGTATCACCGGATTTTCTTTGCCTTTACGGATAAGACGGGCAAGTACAGTCACAAGCAGGCTGATGTATGCGATCATTCCCACAATACCGATCGTTACCAAATACTGAAGATATTCATTGTGGACGCTGTCGAATTTTTCATTATAGCGTCCTACCATTTCATCAAAATATCCCTGAACTGTTATGATACCAAAGGTATCTGGTCCATATCCAAACAATTTGTGAAGGATGGGGAATTTCTGGTAAATGCGTATTGCCAGATGCCAGATATAGCCTCTGTGGGTTCCCCAGTCATCATTAAATAAAAGATATTTGCGAAGAGAACCATATTTTTCCACATTACCTGCAATATTCACATCATACAATACTTTTCCCAGTCCTGAAAATACGACGATCACCACAGCCAGCCAGATCCATCTTCCCAGATTGCTTTCTTTTGCATTTTTCAGCACATTACGCTCCGCAAAATACAATCCAATCCCAAGGATCCAGAGAACCACTGTGATCACCGGAAGTCCTTTAAAATCCGTAATAACATTAAACAATCCATTAATCGCTAATACGTGTTCCGGGAACTTATCCACAGTAAATCCGATTCCAATAAACTCTGTACACACAATTGCAAGGATAACCACATAGTTACGCACACCTCTTACACTGTTAAACAAAACAAACGGAAGAAGTCCTAATAATGCCAGAAGTGTCAGATATGCATTATCGCTGATACCTGTGATAAGGGCAAACAGTGAGATCACAACACATACTGTATACCAGACTTTTCTTTTTGCCTCTTTTTCTACGGTAAACAGAACCGTGCTGACACCTACTACCAATGCCAGATATGAAGTATACGTATTAATATTTCCAATGGTTGATGTAAAATCCACATAGTCCAGATAATTCAGATCATTCTTGAACCCAATGGGATCAAATTCAAAGTAATGGAGAATACCGATGAGACACACGATCATTCCTGTTCCCAGAAAAACATCCAGATACCACTTTTTAAATTCCAGCTTCCTTGCTATGATAAAAAAGCTGATGGTGTACAGAATGATCATGAACAGGCCTACAAATCTCCCCTCATTGCCCCAGAAAGACTCGTATACGTATTCTGACTGCAAAGTAGAGATGGCTGAAGCCAGTAAAAATGCCAGCATAGCCCATTCTGCTACTGTTAAAGATTTAAGAGATAAATTGCTTTTTAAGCCTTTCAGCAATGCTCCATCGCACCACTTTCTGTCCCTGTTCCAGAATATAACAGCCATGATCACATAAATAACTGCCGCTGCGATCACCACACCGCAGTAATACCAGTATTTCACCTGAAGGATATTAAAATAATAATCCTGAAAAACAAGGGGCAGCCCCACCATGATCAATACTGCCAGCACCGCCGCCAGTCTGGAACTTGCCTTGTTCCAGGAAGCGCGCACCTCTCCCTGCAATGTTTCCATCATTGTTTTCTGTTCTTTTGCCATATGTCCGATTTCTTTCTTTTATCTTTTATAGATTTATTTGTTTCTGACTGCACTTATTACTGCAGCTGCTATTAGTCAGTATAGCATTTTGGCCTTTTATACGCAACTTTATAACACGTTTTTTCCTCCTTTATCATTCCCCTCTCCCAACCTCACGATACTTTTCCTTATCGGAAGTATAATCTACTCGTAATGCAATAAGGAATTTCAAAAAGTATTTCAAAAATCAAAGGAGAGTGCATTCATTATGAAGAAGCAGACAAAATTAGTTGCTGTATTATCAACAGCAGCACTGCTTGCTATCGGTGCATCCATGACATCTTTCGCAGCTACAGGCTGGGCAGAAGAAGATGGTACTTGGGTATACTATGATAGAAACGGTGACAAAGTAACAGACAAATGGGCAAAATCTGGTAATAACTGGTATTACTTAGACAGCAACGGTGAGATGGCAGTAGATACCCTGATCGAAGATGGTGACAACTACTACTATGTTGACGTTAACGGCGTTATGGCAGCTAACCAGTGGGTAGCTATTGATAACGAAGAGGCTGGACAGGATGATGAGCCAGAGCATTACTGGTATTACTTCCAGGCTAATGGTAAAGCTTACAAGCAGGGTGATAATTCTGATGTTGCTTTAAAGACCATTAACGGTAAGAAGTATGCATTTGACGATGAAGGCAAGATGCTGTATGGCTGGGTTGCTGCAGATAATGCAGAGCGTGTCGATGATACAGACGGTGATGCTTTCAAGGAAGGTGATTACTACTTCGGTGGCGAAGATGATGGTGCTATGACCACAGGTTGGCTGCTGATGGATATTACATATGATGAAGCAACTTCTGATTATGAGATTGCTCCAGCATTCAACGAGGACGAAGATCAGAGCCGTTGGTTCTACTTCAAGTCCAATGGTAAGAAGGTTTATTCTACCAGCACAGATGAAACTAAGAATAAAACTATCAATGGTAAAAAATATACCTTTGACCAGTATGGTGCAATGGTAGCTGAATGGTCCTTAGATATTAAGAAAGCTTCTACTAACGTAGGTACAAGCAACTTTGCTGACTATGAAAAGAAAGCTAACAGCGCTAAGTACTCCCAGTCTTGGAGATACTTCTCTTCTGTTGAAGATGGTGCGCGTGTAAGCAAAGGCTGGTTCAAGGTTGTTCCTGCTGAATACTTGAATGAAACAAAGTACAATGATGATGAGTCCTTCTGGTACTATGCAGATGGATCAGGTAATCTGTATGCAGGTGAGTTCAAGACCATTAAGGGTAAGAAGTATGCATTCAAGAACGATGGTCGTATGATCAGCGGACTTCACTTCATCAAGGTTGATAAGCAGACTCCAAGCTTAACTGTTAAAGATGATGATGACGATGATTGGAACTTCGATACTGAAGATGATTTCATTGATAGTGCAATCAAACACTATGTAGGTGAGGGCTATGATTGCTATTACTTCGGCAGTGGTGAAGATGGTGCTATGAAGACTAACAAGACCAATATCACTATTGATGGTGACAGCTTTAACTTCTACTTTGAGAAGTCCGGCTCTAACAAGGGTGCTGGTCTGACTGGTGAGAAGGATGATAAGTATTACTTAGCTGGTATGCTCCAGAAGGCTGGATCTGATGAGAAGTATCAGGTATTAAAGAAAGTTACTCTGAGCAATGGTAAAGTAGCTTATCAGAAGCTGGATGACGCTCCTGCATTCTTAGCTGATGTTAAGTCTAATACTACCGATGCAATTGGCACCAAGACAGGTAGCGATAAGGTTACTGTTGGTAAGACCAATACTGTAACAAAGAAAGCTGAAGATCTGAAGGAAGCATATAATATTACTGGTCTGAAGGCTGGTGACTATGTTCTTGTAAATACTTCTGGTACTGTAGTTGACAAGAAGGGCAAGAGCAAAGATGGCGATGATTATGTATATGTTACTAACAAGAGCGGTGTTATTGAAGCCGTTTACGTAGAAGACTAATTTATACATTAGTAGCTTATCGCTTGATAGTTAAAAATTAAAGGGGAGCGTTGTGGCTGATAATCTTGATTGTTAGTCATGGCGCTTCTTTTTGTTTTATACAAAATCCTGAACACATAAGGAGGAAACGTATGTTTAAGAAAAAACTGGCGATTTTTGCGCTGGCATTAGCATTATCAACTGGTACTGCTGTATCTGCATTTGCAGATACAACCAATAAAGTAGCAATTGAAAACTGCGGTGCATATTTGTTTGAATGGCGCCCTGTAGACTGTGGTGACGGTGTTGCATTTGCAATCCTTGTAGGAGGTAATACCATTCAGGAAAGTGACGTAATTCTGAATCGTGGATATGATTATGCTTACACCTTCGATCCAATGAACTATTCACGCCCATGGGGAACTGCTCCGAATCTGGTAAATGTAGATGGTAAATGGGGAATTCCAGAAAACTGGTCTTCTATGCCAGAAGGTTCACAGCCTACATTGCAGATCGTACTGAAGACTAATTATAAAAATCTGGACACTGACAAGCGTTATATCCATGTAGTACATCTTCCAAATGGCGTAAGTACATCCAGTTTACCAGCTGAAGTACGTAAATATCTGATCAATGTAGATGGCTCCGATGCTGGTGCTTACAGTGGCACTGAAACCAGTGGATGGGAAACAACTGAAGATGGACATAAGAAATACCGTAAGGCAGATGGCACATTTGTAACAAACAGCTGGCTGACTGTAGATGAAAAAACTTATTATATGGATGAAAACGGCTACATGCTGAAAGATACTTATGCTGCAGATGGAACCTATATCAATCCAAGTGGTTACAAAGTAACTTATAAACCAGGCTGGGTATCTACAGATAGAGGCTGGAGATATGTTCAGAAGAATGGTTATTATGCTGCATCTACCTGGTTAGAGGATACAGATGGCAAGTGGTACTACTTTAACATCGGCAGTTATATGGTAGCAAATGCTGATACTCCAGATGGCTACCATGTAGACGAAAATGGTGTGTGAGACGGAAATGCTACAACCATTAACAATAAGAAAAATCTTGGCCCTGGTGTAGACAAAGGCTGGGAGCCAATTGATATTGGCTGGAAATTCAAACAGGAAGATGGTACTTATTTAACCAATGCCTGGAGACAGGATTCTAATGGCAAATGGTATTATTTGAACGAAGACGGCTGGATGCTGAAAGACACTAATACACCAGACGGCTACCATGTAGATGCTAACGGCGTTTGGGATGGAGATGCTGTAACCGAAAGCGAAGAAACAGCTGAATAAACACCAAAAAACAATAATCTTATATTAAAATAAAATCGCCAGAAATGACTCATCGGTTATTTCTGGCGATTTTCTGTAACATAAATATTGGCAGACAAAATGAATATTGCTTTTATAATAATATTTCATTAAAATTATAGACAGAATAGAAGATGAAATGATGTGTACAGGAGACCATTGATCGTGGCCTCTTGCGTATTATCATAAATTACAGACATCATTAAAAGAGATCAGTTTAATATTTGGTGTGTTTTCTACGTATTCTTTAACATCTTTTGTAAATCCCGTTTTTGAAAATAACATATAATATTGTTTCGCATAATGGAATAGATTTCCACGTTCTAATAATTGTCTGAGGATCTCCATATTGATGTCAGCATTTCTCCACTTACATTCGCCTAACAATGCCTGATCATCCTGCACAGCCATAATGTCAATTTCCTCCTGACGTTTCGCAACAGGATTATTTCCCCACCATTTTCCAATACTTCCAGGAAGGAACGGTAATGTAGCATAAATTTGAGGGTGGTAGAGATACTGGATGCAGATGTCTTCAAAAATATGTCCCATAAAATCACTGATATTGGGAGTGACCATTTGATAATAAATCGTTTCCCCAATGCCACGGGTAATACCGCTGATGTTAGGACGGACAAAACGATACCAGAACAGGAACATACTGTCTTCCAGGCGGTATATCGTCTTTCTGCTGGCAGCAGGTTCTGTCACAGGTGTTTCTTTCCGTATAATACCTAATGCAATAAGAGAAGTTATCTGATTACTGCAACCGCTGGTTTCCAGACCTGTTTTTCCTGCAATCTCATTTAGGCGGCTGGCACCACCTGCAATGGCTGAAATAATAGAATGGTAAGTGGCCGGTTCGCGGAGCTCCTGCTTCAGAAGATTAACGGGTTCTTCAAATAAACGACCGCTTTCATCAAAAAAAAGCTCTATAAGGTTTTTATCCAGTGAAATACGTGGATTGATCCTGGAAAGATATTCAGGAATGCCACCTGTAACGCCATATAAAACAGCCTGTTCCTCGGAAGTAAACGCTGCCAGCATCTGCCTTGCTTCAAAAAATGTAAATGGATGGATTTTAAATTGTGCAGTTCTTCTGCCATACAAAGGGCTTTTATAGCCAAGAACCTGTTCTTCCATAAAACTCATAGAAGATCCACATAAGATCAAAAACAAGTTGCTGTTTTTCCAACAATGGTCAATGTGTTTTTGGAGTAAAGAAGAAATTACAGGATAGGAAGCCGCCAGATAAGGGAATTCATCAATAGCAATGATATAGCGTTCTCCTGTTAAAGCTAACTGATCGATATAAGCCAATAAATCCTCGTAATCACCAAATTGAGATAAAGGCGCCAGAGAATCTTGAAGAAAAGCTTTTGACAAACCCGTAAGATTCTCTTTTTTAGTTCCTTCTACAGCCATATAATAAACCGCTTTTTTTCGCTCAATAAATTCATTGATCAGCATTGTCTTTCCTACACGCCTTCTGCCATAAAAGACTGCAAATTCAAACTGGTTGCTGTTATATAGTGCATTTAATTTATTTAATTCTCTGGAACGTCCAATAAACATTTATATCACCTCAAATTTGTTAAATTTGCTAATCATACAATTAGTAATTATATAATTAGTATATATCATTTTGGGTAAATAAGTCCAGAAAAATTAATGAAAATATCGAATTAATGTAAATGGTTTCGGCTATTTACTAGATGCAATATAACTAATGTTGAGGCTGAGGCTGTCGTTATTGCAGAATATATTTCCTGCTATTTTATATAAAAGTGTGATATATACGCATCAAAATCAAATAATTTTGTATTTTAATTGTAATTTTCATAGCTTTTGCATATAATAAAAGTGTGATCATTAAGCATAAAACTCCAATAAAAATGTGAGGAGAGATTCAATGGAACGATTTATCTTAAAAAAATTGCTGGCTTGGAAGAATTCTCCCTACCGCAAGCCTTTAATCTTGAAGGGCGTACGTCAGGTGGGTAAGACTTGGATTCTGAAAGAGTTCGGCAGACGCTGTTATGAAAATACAGCTTACTTTAACTTTGATGAAAATGAAGAATATAAGCAATTTTTTGAAACAACCAAGGATGTGGACCGGATTCTGCAAAACCTTATGCTGGCAAGCGGTCAAAAAATCGTGCCTGAAAAAACCTTGATTATCTTTGATGAGGTGCAGGACTGCCCTAAGGTCATTAATTCTATGAAGTATTTTTGCGAGAACGCACCGCAGTATCACATTGCCTGTGCCGGTTCTCTGTTGGGTATTGCCCTGGCGAAACCTTCCTCTTTTCCCGTGGGTAAGGTTAACTTTATGCAGATTGACCCGATGACCTTTAATGAATTCCTACTTGCCAACGGTGATGAAAATCTGGAGCAGTATCTGGAACAGGTGGACACCATTGAACCCATCCCTGACGCCTTTTTTAATCCGCTGTATGAGAAGCTGAAAATGTACTATGTCACCGGTGGTATGCCGGAGCCGGTATTGATGTGGACGGAGGCACGGGACGTTTCTGCCATGCAGGAAGCATTGTCCGGAATCATCGGAGCCTATGAGCGTGATTTTGCAAAACATCCTAATCTCAGCGAGTTCCCGAAAATCTCAATGATCTGGAAATCCATTCCTTCTCAACTGGCAAGAGAAAACAAGAAGTTTATCTATAAAGTGGTCAAGGAAGGTGCACGAGCCCGTGAGTACGAGGATGCCTTGCAATGGCTGGTAGATGCCCGTTTGGTGCATAAAATTTATCGCAGCTCAGCTCCCGGCCTGCCGATTGCAGCTTACGATGACTTGTCCGCTTTCAAGATTTATCTGGTGGATGTGGGACTGCTCCGCCGTCTGGCGCAGTTGGCTCCCACAGCCTTTGGCGAAGGAAACCGCCTTTTTACTGAATTTAAAGGCGCATTAACCGAAAACTTTGTGTTGCAGACTTTAATTACTCAGTTTGAAGTCATGCCTCGTTATTGGAGTCAGAACAACCCGCCTTACGAAGTGGATTTCCTCATTCAGCGGGAGAACGACATCTTCCCCGTGGAGGTCAAATCCGAAGCCAACACAACCAGCAAGAGTATGAAGAAGTTCAAGGAACTGTTTCCTGATAAGGTTAAGCTCCGCATTCGTTTCTCATTGGACAATCTGAAACTGGACGATGACGTGCTGAATATCCCGCTGTTCATGGCAGACCAGACGGATCGATTGATCAGGCTGGCATTGGAACAGAACAACGCACAATAATAGGAATATGGAGAATACAGATATGGCTATTAGTAAAAAACTTAAATTTTAAACAGTTCTCGATACACTGGAAGAAATTACTGAATTATTGACCATAAATTAACAAATATAACTCATTTTATCTCCCAAAACCTCTCCTCCCAATACTTTTCCTTATCGGAAGTATAATCTACTCGTAATGCAATAAGGAATTTCAAA
>OLVP01000337.1_pt1 | contig 41128 bp, 34 predicted proteins | sample 1673281 | NCBI WGS metagenome assembly OLVP01 (sample SAMEA3178940, study PRJEB25190) | human gut metagenome | biome: human gut; feature: human-associated habitat; material: faeces | place: Austria | collected 2013
TAAGTGCATCTATCAACACATGTAATCTATTAAATAACTTTTGATTATCTTTAATCACAATTTTCACCTGACTTTTCAAAATATAGCTCTTTATTCTACAAATTATACTATATCTTTAAATTGTCTACAACCCTAATCAGATGCATAATTCTTAACATTTCTTTAATATTTACGTAATATTTTTATATAATTTTCATTCAGATATTGAATAATTTCATTCATACGCTCTGCTTTTTGATTCTTCAATACCTTATAAACCATCCTTTTTAGTTTATAATATCTGTATTCAAAACGAATCTTCTTCTTATAATCCAGTCCATATTTTTTTCCATAATAAATACAAGAATCCATTTCGTGCCCAATCATATTCATAGACATCGGCGTACTCTTCTTTTCCAGATGAATCATTTGAATTCCCGGTTCATACACAATCTTACAATCTTTTTGCACCTTTCGAAGTCTTCGAATCAAATCCGGCTCCTCATAATACATAAAAATATTCTCATCAAATTTTCCCGCCTCATAAAAAGCATCTCGTCTTACAAACAAATCTGCCCCAGCAATATACATGTTCTTTTCATCATAACGGTCTTTCCGATTCCATAATTTTAACGACCATTTTTTTATTATAGAAGGCTTGTAATCAAAGTAAAATGAAAAGCCCGGTTTTAGATCTTCAAACAAAAGTTTCCCTCCCATGAGCATCAGATCTTTTTCCTTCTGGAATTTCTCCCAGACTTTTTTAAATATTGGTTCAATTAAAATAATATCCGGATTCAAAAATGCAAGGATTTCCCCGGTTGATATATCTACTCCCTGATTATTGCCGGCACCAAATCCTCGATTGTCCGATGGAATATATCGATAATTTTTATATTGTGATTTTGCTAAATCTCGTTCTATTCTTTCATCTTCTGGACTATTGTCTACCACAATCACTTCCAACTCATCTTCAATATCATTGTATTTTGCAATAGAATCCAAACATTTCACAAGAATATCTCCACTTTTATAAGCTACGATAATGACCGAAATTTTCATTTCTAGACTCCCTTTTCATAAATCTGCAGCAGATTTTTAATGTATACATCATTTGAATAACTTTTTTCATCGAACAATTCAAATGTATTATATGACATCTTCGCTACGATTTCATCATTCGCCATCTTGGCAATTGCGCTGCACATTTCTTTTCCATCTGCTTTTACAATCAAACCATTTTTTTCTGTCACAATATTATCAACTGCCGCACTGCAGTCTGTCACGATACATGGAATACCATAAGCTTGAACTTCCGGTACCGTAAGTGGTGATCCCTCATACCATCTTGACGGAAATATCAGACATCTGCTTTTTTCAATCCATTGATCTATCTGTGCTTTTTCCAGCCAGCCTGTGAACGTAATGTCTGGATACTTTTTTTCCAAATCTTTTTTTAATCCGCCATCTCCGACTACAACTGCTTTTACTCCCGCATTTTCTACTGATTCACAGAAAAGTGGTACTCCTTTTTCTTCAGATACTCGCCCAATGTACAGATATATCTCATTCTTTTCTGCCAATACTCGTTTTCTTTCTGAAAATGTACTTGGGTTTTTTAGCATAAACTGCCACTTAGGTTCGCCAAAACGTCTCACCAATTGCTTTTTTTCAAATTCAGATATAAATATATACCGAATATTTTTGCAATTTCGCATAACCCGATTCTGCCTGAACTGCCTCATGCATCTCCAGACTTTATAATAATAATGTCTGGAATCACAATTGCAAACAACACAATTAAAAGACATTGGCTTCCTCTCACAGATTTCATTTTTTACATAATCGTAGCAGCCTCCATTTGGACATGTAAGAAAATAATCATGCACAGTCAAAAATACTGGTATATTTTTTTTATCCGCAATAGCAAAGATTGCACTGGATAACACTTTTGTCCATGTATGCACATGGATAATTGTTTCATTTTCTTTCAAAGTATTTAATAAATCTTCCAGCAATTTTCCAGCTTTCCGATTATAAATTCCTTTTTTCATAGCATCTAATTTGCTTGGATTTCCGAGCAGATCATACATTCCCAGCGAAATCACCTGTACAGAACTTTGAACTAACTCCTGGCATGGTTCACCACAACCTGCAAAAAAATAAACCTTCAGGTTACTTCGCTTCGACAGCTCAACTGCAGTCTGAACAGCCACTCTGGCTGCGCCTCCTTCTATATAGGCATAATCACAAGCTACTATCACATTTCGTATTGTCATTTTTTACTCCTACTCCAGAATATAAAGTGCTCCCTGTTTTGCATAATTAGAATTGTAATAAGAATCTCCCATTCTTAAAACTTCCTGCCATTCTTTATAAAATCTTTCACGTTCTTCATCATTGATTATACCAGTTTTCATCGAACCTTTTGATTCCCAGACTGTTGATGCCTGCATGACACATCTTTTCCCATGCATTCTCAGTTTTAAACAATAATCTGCTGCCGCAAAACTTAAAGAAAAATGTTTATTAAATCTGCCTAATTCTTCAAATGTATTTTTGTGTGTCATGAAACAATTCAAAGATAAAATGCTATAATTGCTCATTACTTTTGCCCGAAACATATCTCCATAATCGCAATCTCCAATACCATAATTCGCTTTGCACAAATCCCCATTTGTTCTAAACACAACTCCTACATCTTCTACAGTATGTTTTCGCCCAATCACCTTTCCGCTCACGGCACCAACATTTTGTATCTGTAAAACTCCAGCCATTTGTTGCAATGCGTCTCTTTCTACACTCTCCAGATTTTCTGAAACAAAAAACAGATAAGATCCTCTCGCTTTTTCTGCAAGAGCATTAATTTCTTCAACGTTTATTCCTGCAGAAGCTAAAATTTCCAAATTCGAATAATCTTTTCTTTTGAACCACTCTGAACATTTTTTCTTTTTTTCATCATCTTCCCCATATACAATCACAGATATCAAAGGCTGCTTTATCATCTTGTATTCTGTGTGATATAGTCCCAGTCGCTCCATATGCTCTACATTAGCCTGAATACCAACTCTCTCATAATGTGACTGAATTGCTTTCTTGCCCGCATCGTACGCATACATTTTACTTGTTGGATCTCCTGCTACCGAGCCTTCATGCATCCTCCAGTGATACAAAACTTTAGAAACGTGTCCTACTTTTTTTGCAAGTTCTACACACCGAAAGATAAAATCATAATCCTGAGATCCATCATATTCCTTTCTGAATCCTCCCAACCGATCTACAATTGATTTTTTAGCCACAAAAAAGTGAGTGATATAATTATTAGCACATAACAATTCCGGGCTGTAATCCGGTTTAAACACTGGCTTTTTATAATCGTGACTATCTTCTGAGATTTTATCCTCATCTGTGTACAACACATCATAATCATAGTCATTAATTGCCTTTACAATCTCATATAAAGCGTCTGGCGTCAGCATGTCATCATGGTCAAACAACCCGATATACTCTCCTGTAGCGAGCGCTAGTGCCTGATTTGTGTTCTCTGCAATTCCCTGATTTTCTTCCAGATAAACTACTTTAATTCTTTTATCTTCCATGGAATAACGATTCAATTCTTCTCTGACACGAATGACTTTTGTGTCATTTTCATCTCCGTTCAAACTTCCATCTGCAATACATAGTTCCCACTTTTCATAAGATTGTTTTCTTACCGAATCAATCATATCTTTCAAAAAAGGAATCGGAGTCTGGTATGTCGGCACAACAATACTAATAAGAGGCTGAACAGAAAATTCAACCTCTCTTTGACGCATCAGCTCTTCTTTTGTCGGACAATGCTCTTCATACCACTCTTTATAACTCTTTCCTGCCGGAAAAGCTTTTGCTTTCGCAAGTGTCCAAAATCTGCTGACACCATTTCTACGAATATATTCAAAACCTTTTTTTACATTCTCTTTATTCAATCTTTCGCTGATTTGCTTTACATTCATCTTTTTATTCTTACCTTCTGACATGTACATTCAATCGGAAATCTTTTTCATCCAGTCTGAAATTAGGATTATAATTAGGATCGCCTTTTTCTAATTCCTTTCCCCAACGCTCTTCAAAAAGTGCTACCTCCGAATCAAAACGTTTCACCTTTTCACGAGAATCTTCTAAACCTCTTGATTTAGATTCATAATGTGTCAGTCTTGCATATGGAGTATAAACAATCAGATATCCCGCCTTCCGGATTTTCATACATAAATCCACATCATTAAACGCAACCGCATACTCCGGCTCAAATTTACCAACTTCAAAGAAAACCTTTTTTTTCACCATCATGCATGCCGCCGTTACTGCACTTAAATCCTGAATCATATGAACTCTTCCCATATGCCCTAACGTTTCTTCTGCTTCGGCTGCATAAGGATGTCCCGCAATTCCTCCGAGCCCAACAATCACACCTGCATGTTGAATTGTTCCATCTTCATAAAATAAGCGGGCTCCGACAGCTCCTACCTCTGGTCTGCTGCAATGTATGAGCATTTCCTCAAGGCAATCCGGATTCTGGATTTCCGTATCATTATTCAGGAATAAAATATACTCTCCTTTTGCATACTGCACTCCATAGTTATTGATTTTCGGATAATTAAAACCTTTTTCTTTCCAATAAACTACTTTGGCTCTTGGACATTTTTCTTCCAATTCTTTATAGTAGGTAAATGTCTGTTCTTCTGTACTGTTATTTTCAACAATGATATATTCTCGATTGTCATAGGAACTCTTTTTTTCCAAAGAATCAATACATTTTTTTAAATCTTCCACATGATCTTTATTAGGAATTACAATGGAAATAAGCGGTGTTTCTTCCATCGTATATCTGACACGATAAATCCCTCTATACTCTGTCTTTTCTACATTCCCTTTTATATTCATTCTCTTCAGATGCATATCAATTGCTTTGCGTTCTTGTTCGTCACACGCTTGAACATGCTCTACATTCCTGTGATACAACACTTTTGCAATATGATGGATTGAGTGCTTTTCTTCTATGCATCGAAATATAACGTCATACTTCCAGTCAATTTGTCCATTCCAACATTCCAAACACTCCTCAAACAATTCCTGACAAAGTTTCTTTTTTACCAATAAAAAACTATGAATATAATTACAACTCCTAAGCATATCCAGATTTAAATCCGGCTTTATAGCTGGTTCTTCATATTCTGTCTTATTTTTTATTATATCATCATCAGAATAAATTGCTTCAATTGTTCTGTCTGCATTCAATGACTTCACACACTGAAAGAATGCATCCGCTGAAAGTTCATCTTCCGGCTGCGTAATCAACACATACTCTTCTTTCGCTTCTTTCAGAATTTCCACTACATCATTTAATTCTCTTATTTTGCAAAGCTTCCACCTTGAATAAGTTTGATCTTTCAAAGAGTCAGCCAGTCGATGAAATCCACTCTTATTCTCCAGCACAATTACCAAAATCTCCGGCATATATGGAAATGTTGTTTCTCGCTGTATTTTGAGCACCTGTTTTGTCGGCTTTGTTTTCTGATACCATGTCATATAATCTACACGAGACTGTCCTGTCAATTTATCCATAATACGGACTATCGTTGCATATAATCCATATCGTTTATAATAAGTATTTATATTCTTCCAAAATTCTGACATATTCATTCTGCCTTCCATATGATTCTCAAAGCTCTACTTTCCAGCAAGCATCTTTCCAAGCTCAGCGCTGAATTTTTCAGCTTCATCTTCATACATATGTCCTTCATAATCTGAAAATCCATTCAACGATTTATCCAGACTTTCTGTATCTATATAATTGTAATTATAATATGGAATCCCCTGTTTTGCCATATATTCCGCAAAATATGCATTCGCCTCTTCAAAGTTGTCCTGATACTTCTCCATTGTTTCCTGTGGAATCGGTGTTGTGATTACCACAAGCTCTATATTATTTTTTTCGCATAATTTCTTAAGTTTTTCAAAATATTCTTTTACTTCCGGCAAAATTTCCTGTCTGTCCCAGAGTTTCAAATTATCCTCTGTCTTCACGGCATCTGTTCTGTGAATGCTGACATGCCCTTTCCCTCCATAGTTCTGAACATCACTATTCCAGAAAGAATCGTCAAAGTTTTTATATGCTTCTCCAAGCTTTGTCTTGATTCTTTCAAATGGGTTTTTCAATCCGGTTCTACAAAGATACCATGGAAAAATTGTCATTCTCCAGTCTTGTCCCCACAGCAGTTGATGGTAATACTCTGCTTTTACCAATGATTTTGGAAACTCATCATACATTTCTCTATATTCTGCACCCTTGCTTTTTTCTGCCACCCAATAACCTGGATCCAGTTCATAAACCACTCGTTTCGGATGACCGACACGTATTGCTTCTTTTACGATAAAATAACTATCTGAAAGATACTCGCCCCCAAGACACATATTGATACTGTTACCGCCAGTATACTGATCTACAACTTCCGGCGCAATTGCAGCTTTTCCATGAGAAGTTCCTACAAATATATCTGTGTACTCCTCGCCGTTTTCCAGATTATGCATATCAAACCGAAAAAAGCTATACGGTTTTGCCGCAAAGCAAAGCATTTCATTCACACAAATAATAATTATCATCAAAATTACCGGACTGACAAGTTTTTTAAAATTGTGCATAAATAAAACCTCCTGCTGTATCTGGCATTCTGCCAAGCAATGGCATTGCAAAAATCATTGCAAGATAAATTGCCCAACGAATTACCCATATCTTTGTAGAAAGAGACTGGCGAATCTTCGTTCCTCGTTCCTGTAAAAAACTGACTACAAAGCAAATTGCACAACATACTAACAGCACAGCAATAAATACAGGTGTATACTTTAAATTCATCTGCCCAAACTGTATATTTAATATCTGTGCAGGTTCAAAATATGTTACAGAATTTTTCATCATTGTAAGAGCCTGTGGAATTGTGTCCGCCCGATCAAAGTACCAGCTTATATTCACAAGTAGAAATGTCCGGATAATCTGAAATATATGCCAGCCTGTAGATTTATCGTCAATATGAAGTTTTTTCTTCCACTCTCTGTAATTTTTTGTCATCAGACCACTAAATGCAATAATCACTCCATTATAAATACCATATACTATAAACTTCCAGGCTGCTCCATGCCAGATTCCTACCACAAGGAACACGATCAGATTCGCTACACAGATTGGTAATGCTCTTCCATAATTTTTTCCAAACTTCTTCTTTGCGAATTTACCGAATTTTCCCATCCAGCCAGATAATGATACCGGGTAGAATACATAATCTTTCATCCATGTTCCCAATGTAATATGCCAGCGATGCCAGAAATCTGTAATAGAAGCTGCAAAATACGGACGTTTAAAGTTTTCATCCATCTCTACGCCAAATAATTCTGCCACACCAATAACTACATCTACACCTCCTGAAAAGTCCGCATAGAGCTGTGCAGAATATGCCAGTACACCTAATATTGCAATTCCATTATAAGTCTGATACTGATTAAAAATTGCATCAACAAATACTGCTGCTGTATCTGCAATCAACATTTTCTTAAAAAATCCCCAAATTATCCGCTGAACACCACGTTCAATTCTCTGCCAGTCAAATTCATGTTCTGCGTACAAGGTCTTTGTCAATCGGTCAAATCTGCCAATCGGTCCCTGCAAAATCTGAGGGAAGAAAGAAACAAACAAAGCAAAACGAAATACATTTTTTTCCGGTTCGCAACGGTTCCAATAAACATCTAAAATATACCCTGCTGACTGAAATGTGTAAAAAGACAATCCAATCGGAAGTAATAAATGAAATGGGCCAAAATCTGTATGAAATAACTGATCAATATTCTGTACAATAAAATTCGTATACTTCAATACTCCTAACAGACCAAACACAAATAGAAGGGCAAGTATTAACACGCCCTTCTTTTTTTGCTTCGCATCTTTTTTATGTGCTTCATCTGTCTGGTCTATTCGATGAATTACAAGCGCTGTTCCATATGTCACAAGTGTTGTATATAGAATAAACCCTAAATACTGTATTCCGGCAGATGCATAATAAATGTAGCTGAAAAGCAACAGCCACATCCATTGACAGCGTTTCGGAATGATATAATATCCAACTACTGCCACAATCACAAATACCAGAAATTCTATTGATGTTAATGACATAAATATTTCCTCTTACTTAAAAATGAAATGTATCTTTCAGTCCTACCCAAAGCTGATCTTTGTCACTTAAGTTCAGTGCTGTTCCATCTTCCAGATGATATCCTTCTGCGGAAGCATTGCCCTTATACTCCCCTACAAGCTGTGGCCATTCTACACCGATCTCAGGGTCGTTCCATGCAAGACCACCTTCATCTCCCGGATGATAGAAGTCTGTACACTTGTAGCAGAACTCTGCAATCTCACTTAAAACAAGGAATCCATGAGCAAATCCTTCCGGAATATAGAACTGTTTCTTGTTCTCTTCTGTCAGCTCTACACCGAACCATTTTCCGTATGTCTCACTGTCACTTCTAAGATCAACAGCTACGTCAAATACTGAACCTTTTACGACACGTACAAGTTTTCCCTGCGGAAACTCTTTCTGGAAATGTAATCCGCGAAGAACACCTTTTGTAGAACAAGACTGGTTGTCCTGTACGAACTGCATCGTAAGTCCTGCCTCTTCCATATCCTTCTGATTGTATGTTTCCATAAAGTATCCTCTTGCATCACCATGAACCGTTGGCTCAATGACACAAAGTCCCTTTATTCCACCTGCATTTTTTTCTACTTTAATCTGTCCCATCTTGCATATCTCCTTTTTTTGCGATTATGATGCATACGGGCACACATATATTATGTGTACCCGTCCATTTCATTTTCACTCTTTTTATTCGTCTTACAATGCCTCTTATCTGAGTCTATGCGAATCTTCACAAAGCTTTTAGAGTTCGTCTATGTTCAACTCTTTCAGATAACGTCCAAGTGCATCCTGCCAGGTCGGAAGTGGTGTAAAGCCATTCTCCACCAGTTTTTTCTTATCCAGTCTGCTGTTAAATGGTCTTGCAGCTTTGGACACTCCGTACTCTGCAGTTGTAACCGGATCAACTGTAATTCTGTCTTCTCCGTACTCTGTATGTCCCTGTTCTACAGCCTGACGGAAGATTTCTTTTGTAAAATCATACCAGCTGATGTATCCACCTTCGTTTGTCGCATGATAATAACCATACTTATCTGTCTCGATCATGTCTACAAGCAGTCTTGCCAGATCAAATGTGTAAGTCGGTGTACCGATCTGATCATTCACTACACGAAGTTTATCATGATTTTTTCCAACTTTCAACATGGTCTTTATAAAGTTGTTACCATTCTTTCCAAATACCCACGCGATTCTCACGATGAAGTATTTGTCCAGTGTCTCAGAAACTGCCAGCTCTCCATCCAGTTTTGACTGTCCATAAACATTTAACGGCTGATAATCCTTACAGTCCGGCTGCCATGGTTCTTCTCCCTGACCATTGAATACATAGTCCGTACTGGTATAGACCATCTTACTGTCAAGCGTCTTACATACTTCCGCAATATTTTTCGTTCCTTCTGCGTTTACTGCATGAACCTTATCCTTTTTATCCTCATCTTCTGCAAGGTCAACTGCCGTCCACGCTGCACAATGTATCACTGCGTCCGCATTTACTTCTGTAAGTACTTTCTCTACAGATGCTTTATCTGTAATGTCCATCTGCACATATGGCATAGATACAACCGGTGTACCATCCTGGATTCCATTATAGCTTTCCGCGATATCGGAACCGATTCCTTCGTAGCCACGCTTTGCCAGTTCATTCATCACACCATGTCCGAGCTGACCTGCTACTCCAGTTACCAGTACTTTCATTATTCCATTCCCTCCCGGTTTGCATACATTTTCTCATAGTAATTCTGATACTCTCCGGAAATGATCGTCTCCCACCACTCCTTGTTATCCAGATACCATTGGATTGTCTTTTTGATACCATCTGCAAATTTTGTCTCCGGCAGCCATCCAAGCTCATTGTGGATCTTTGTCGGGTCGATTGCATAACGCATATCGTGTCCTTTACGATCTGCCACATATGTGATCAGGCTTTCCGGTTTTCCAAGCTCTTTACAGATCATCTTAACGATGTCAATGTTCTTCATCTCGTTGTGTCCACCAACATTGTAAACTTCTCCGACACGTCCGTTATGGATGATCAGGTCGATGGCTCTGCAGTGATCTTCTACATATAACCAGTCACGTACATTTTCACCTTTTCCATATACAGGAAGCGGCTTATCATTCAGTGCATTTGCAATCATAAGTGGAATCAGCTTCTCCGGGAAGTGATATGGTCCGTAGTTATTAGAGCATCTGCTGATTGTTACAGGCAATCCGTATGTTCTGTGGTATGCAAGAACAAGAAGGTCTGCAGCAGCTTTTGATGAGCTGTATGGGCTGCTTGTGTGAATCGGTGTCTCCTCTGTAAAGAACAGGTCTGGTCTGTCCAGTGGAAGATCTCCGTAAACCTCATCTGTAGATACCTGATGATAACGTTTGATACCATATTTTCTGCAAGCGTCCATAAGAACTGCTGTACCTTTGATATTTGTATCCAGGAAAACTTCCGGGTTCTCGATAGAACGGTCTACATGACTCTCTGCTGCAAAGTTTACAACCATGTCCGGATGCTCTTCCTCAAATAATTTGTAAACAGCCTCACGGTCTGTGATGCTCTCTTTTACAAAACGGAAATTCGGGTTGTCCATCACTGGTGCAAGTGTAGATAAGTTACCTGCATATGTCAGGCAGTCCAGACAAACGATACGATAATCCGGATATTTGTCTAACATGTGAAAAATAAAGTTACTTCCGATAAATCCAGCTCCGCCGGTTACGATAATTGTCATAATTAAAAATCTCCTTTGAATTACTTAGTCAAAATTTATAAAAATTCTTCGTTTTTTATTCTTATATCTTAGTACAGATTCTCTCGGTATTTTCCGTCTAAGACATCTTTCAGATATTGACCATACTGGTTCTTTTTCAATACCTCGTAAACTTCCAGAACTTCTTCTTTTGAAATCCATCCGTTTAAGTATGCAATCTCTTCCAGACATGCAATCTTACGATGCTGATGTGTCTCAACTGTCTTTACAAAGTTTGTAGCATCTACAAGGCTCTCGTGTGTACCAGTATCTAGCCATGTGAATCCCTGTCCGAGAAGTTCTACATTCAGGTTGCCCTTCTCAAGATATACTCGGTTCAGGTCTGTGATCTCCAATTCTCCACGGGCACTTGGTTTCAGACTCTTTGCATACTCTACAACTTTATTATCATAGAAGTACAGTCCTGTTACACAGTAGTTGCTCTTTGGATGCTCCGGCTTCTCCTCGATGGAAATTGCTTTTCCTTCGTGGTCGAACTCAACAATACCGAAACGTTCCGGATCATCTACATAGTAACCAAATACTGTAGCACCTTTGCCTGTCTCAGCATTTTCTACTGCTGCCTTCAGACGCTTGTTCAGTCCGTGTCCTGCGAAAATGTTATCTCCAAGAACCATAGCAACTGTATCATCACCGATGAACTCCTCGCCAATGATAAATGCCTGGGCAAGTCCGTCCGGGCTTGGCTGAACTGCATAAGAAAGATGTACACCAAACTGATGTCCGTCCCCTAACAGTTCTTTGAATCTCGGTGTATCCTGCGGTGTAGAGATGATCAAGATATCACGGATCCCTGCATTCATCAGCACAGACATCGGATAATAAATCATCGGTTTATCATAAATAGGTAATAACTGTTTTGATGTTACCATAGTCAGAGGATAAAGACGTGTTCCAGATCCTCCTGCCAAAATAATTCCTTTCATATAGGAACCTCCTTGTAATAAATACAATACATAGTTTCACCATATCTTCTAAAGTTATGACATGTTCATGATTGCATTATAAAAGGTGACCCTAGGTCATCTTCAAGTACTTTTTACAAAAAAAGTAACTTTTTTGTAATATTTAAGAAAATCTTCAGGAACTCGTGAACCTAAATCCGTTCTTCCATCTTTTCAGTAGCATATTGCAATTTTGCTCCATACTTATCCTGAAACTTCCTGACCGTATTAGATTTCAATTCATGTGTTCGCATTTTTTTAGCTATAATTCTATAAAACATTGCATATCCTTTTAATTCTGCTCTGAATCTTCTTTCCGTAACCTCTAATTGTGAAACAGCCGTCCTAATATCACTACCTTTAAGTTCTATAAAATACGCTGACTTAGTCGAATCATTCAAAACCAAATAATCGCAACACGTCTCATCAACTACCAATTTCCCATCCAATTGATATTGTCGCACATCCGACTTTCCTTTATCATTAATTGCCCGGTGCTGGCAACTGCTTCCCCTATCACGAGACACGATAATTTTCTGATTCTTTTCACATTCCGACTTTTCTGCCGTAAGTAACATATTGCCTCCTTATCTTTCTGTGCTTAACCTTTCAACTCTAACATCTTATCATAATCTTCGTTAATCTGTTCTGAAACCCCGTCAATCACTTCATTTTCAATAGACTTGAACTCTTCATCAAGACAGGATTTTATTTTTCCATTCTGCACAAATATTGCATTTACTTTATCATAATTAAGCCATTTATTTTTACTAATAATTCGACTTAATTGGCTCTCATCTACATCTTTTGAAACCTTATCAGCATATAACAAGTTATTAATTGTTCCTAATATATACGGGCTATGTGTTGTCAAAAATAGTTGATTACCATTACCATTGCACACTAGAGCAATAAATTCCATTACCAGTTTCTGTGAATTTGGAAATAGATGTGATTCCGGTTCTTCAATAATGAAATAAGTGCTCTCTCCATTTAGCAAATAGTAGAATAAAACATTTAATATCCATACAACTTCCTGTTGACCAGAAGACGCATAGTTCAACTTCACATATCGATTCTTGGATACCTGCAATCGTTCCTCTCCGTCTTTGTTAATATATTCTCCCTGTAGCAATTGTTTCATCAAAGAAATAGATTCTTTCGCTCTTTCCTCATCAATTTTTATATATGTCATCGATATTACATCATTCAGCATCTCAACCGGACTGATTGTAAATACTGATTTCATCTGCAATATCTTTTCCAGATAACTTCTTGTGCAATAATCCATATTGCGTTTTTGAATATCGTCCATGGAACTGTAAATATAATTCATCTGATTACTCAAAAGTGTAATCATACTTCTTCCAGCCGGGATATAAACAACATCCGTCTTATCATTGAAAAATTCTTTGATTTCACGTTCCGTTAATTCTAATATCGGATCTGGGTGATTGTGAATTTCTTTACTTCGATTTTCAAGCATTTCAAATAACTCATTAAAATCTTTGCTAAAATCCACTTTAACTTCATACAGTCCTTCTTTGTTCTTTTCAAGAAAAACCTTCAATATCTTCTTTTCCGTATATTGATATTGTAAAAACATATCTCCATCCAAGCTTCCTGTTATTCCAAAAATCTGCAAGAAATTAGCCCGGACTTCTTTCATAAAACGTTGCTTAACCGTTACATTTCTTGACTCTGCTACGTGTCTGTTCAACAAATATTTCTTCTTATACTCCACAAACAAAATATTCTTTATATTTTTGAAAAAGAAAATACTTTTGGCAATTGTACTTTTGCCAGATGCCTGCGGACCTGTGCACACCATAAATTCTTCAATATTAATTTCACATTCCTCTATCGGTCCTAGATGTTTTATATATAATTTCTGCATTCACATAATCCTTTCGCACTGCAAATATTAAAATAGTTGATATATATATTATGATTATATATCAACTACTCTTACTTCTCAACATATTTCCGCTACAAACACGCCCGCGTCTTTCGTAATCCGGAAGCCTTTTTCCGTCTTTTTCCGCACATAAGTCTGGAACTCTTTATACCGCTCCAATATATACTGGCTCTGGTTTCCATGACAGGACAATATATATGATATCAACGGTTCTGGATCTGGAATTACGAGTTCATCTTCGTATGTCCTCCAATGAACATCCGTAAAATATTGCTCCAGTATCTCAGCCCCATTCTCTCTTCCAAATCTTTCATACAGTTTTTCTGCTGAAAGTACGATCCGATCATCAAAGCTCTGTACCAATTCACTGACTTCTTTCATATGCTCGCTACCATAAGTGCTGCACACAAATCTTCCACCAGGCTTTAGTACACGCTTCACTTCCCGGCACACCTGTGGTATATCCTCACAGTAAAACAATACATGTCCGGCAACTGCCAGATCAAAGCTCTGATCCTCATAGGGAATCCTGTGACAGTCAAAATGCCGAAAACGGAACCTATGGTCTCCAATCCCTACATTACGTCTCGCATCCCGGAGCATACCTTCCGATGTGTCTGACAATGTAATCTCTATATTCTCTGGAAGTTTGTCTTTATTTTCCTTCCAGAGTGTTCCATCACCACAGCCGATTTCTAACACCTTCATGCCATCTCTCACACAAAGCTGCTCATAAATCCACGGAAACCATCCCTGTTTATTCACGGAATAAAGACTGTGCAGATTAATTCTGGCTGATATATTGGACGCATCCTGATACTGGTTCTTCATGCTCTTCTCCATACCCGTCAAATGAATCAGATTCAGCATCTGGCTCCAGTCAATGGTATGTTCCTTCTGAATAAGTTCCGATGTATCCTGTATTGCTTTTTCTACAAGCTGCATCTGCTCAATCTTATCTCTCACAAGCTTCAATTGAATATTCAATGAATTCAGCATGAAATGATAATCTGCATCATCAATGGTCATCTCTCTGATATCATCCAGCGTAAATCCCAGGTACTTCAAAAGAAGAATCTGCTGCAATCTAGCAAAATCTTCATCTGTATAGAATCTTGCCCCTGAATCCGACACGTACGATGGCTTTAAAATATTCTGTTTGTCATAATACCTGATTGTCCGGAGAGTTACATTCGCCATACGTGCGAACTCTCCGGACGAATAATAACCTGGCTTTTTCATTCTACCTTTGTTACACCTTTATTCTTCACATCTACCGACCAGACAGCTCTTTCGATAAAATGCTACTCCATACTTTATCACTTTTTGATACCCCTGCGAATAAATGCTGTCTGCATAACACATCTCTTCTATCTGATTCAGTGCTCTTTCTTCTGCCTTTTGCATGCTCTCCGCACTGTCAGCAATCTTCATTTCCATAATAACTACCCGACGCTTTTTCTTGTCCTTTATTACAAGATCCGGTCTTCCCAGTCCACTTTCATAATTAGGCTCCACAATATAACCTGCATTTGCAAATAAGCCTGCTAAAAATGCATGGTAAAAGCTCTCCGCATAATCATGATAACTGATAGTCTCAAATAAAAGTTCTGATATCAAATCTGACAATTTAACAGTATCTTCATTCCACAAAGCCTCGAATAATTCACTTCTGTCACGAACGGCTATCCGCTCATCAAACCAACGCACTACACTTTTCCTGAAAATATCCATAATCTCTGCATTTGGGATTTTTAAAAATGCTTTCGTTTTCCCAGACACCGGATTTTTAATATCCTTGGTTAGATATCCGGTCAGATACAACACACTCCACAGATTTTCTTCTGAATCTGTCAGATTCTCATACGTCAGGTTTTCTGTAATGTTAACCTCTATCGTCTCACTTGCAAGAAGTTTCTCAAAAGAATCCGTCACATCCATGCCTTCACAGGATAAAAATGTACGGATGATATCATTATGACTAGTATTTTCCCAGAAATTCTCCGGTTCGCTTTCTGATTCAAATGCCAGTTTATTCAAATAACACAACACATCCCACGGGCAGTAAATCTCTGTCTTTCCAAAACAGTATCCATCATACCACTTTTTAATCCGATCGAAATATTCAAGATTACCAGTATTCTCTAAAAGTTTTCGTACTTCCTCATCGGTAAATCCAAAAAAGCTGCTAAATCTTTCATCTGCAATGGTATCTGCCACAAAATTATTGGTACCTGTAAAAATACTCTCTTTCGAAATACGCAGACAGCCTGTGATTACTGAAAATTTAAGTGATGCATTATCCTTTAACGCCTGACTCATCATTGTACCGATTACATCTAGCATCTCGTTATAATATGACTTGGCTCCTGCCTTTGCCATCGGCACATCATATTCATCAATCAGCAGAATTACCTGTTTTCCATAGTATATCTGCATCATACGCATTAATATTCTAAGTGAAATCTGCACATCTGTTTTATTTCCCTGCCGCCGTTTCAATCTGGCAAAAATCTCTTTATATGATTCATCAATTTCAATACATTTTTCTAAGTAAGCATGTTCGACATATAGCTGTGAAATAATGGATTGCAATAACCCATATGCATCTTCAAAGGATTCCCCACCTGCATCCTTAAGACTCAAAAAAATCACAGGCCATTGGTTCATCCACAATTCACACAGTTTCTGATCTTCAGCAATCTTCAAACCTTCAAACAAAGCTCTACTATCTCTGCGAATATCAAAGAAAGAAGCCAGCATACTCATCACAAGCGTCTTTCCAAATCTGCGAGGTCTTGTAAAAAGTGTAATCTCCGCAGGTTCTGTCTTCACCAAGGCACGAATCAGTTCCGTCTTATCCACATAGTAATAATCATTTTTCCTAATCTTCTCAAATTCAGAAATACCAATCGGGATATTATATCGAATCACTTTTCCACCTCCATGCCATATATACTTTTATTATAAAGCAACTCCCGGCTTTCCACAACGAAAAACCGGGAATTCATATTTTTACCATGTTTTTATATATTCTTATTCAAAACGATTCATATATCCAGGATATTCTGCATGTCCTGTCTCTAAAGTATTTCCTTCCACCGTAATCTTGACTTTCTCACAACCATATGCATCTAAAAATGTATTTACAATGCTTCCGATTGTATAATACTCACCGGTTGTTCCCTTACTGCAAACATATGCGCCAAATGCTTCATTAAAATCCACATCCAGACTCTTCACTCCATCTACAGTCTGTTCTTCACATTTTAAAACTCGAACGTCTGAAGACAACACCGATTTTTGAACTAATGCGTTCACAATATTCTCTGGTGTCAGTTCATCTATCTTTACACTCTCAGCTACAAATGCAGTTGCATCATCATTGCTAGTATAAATAGTAATTTCTGCTGATTTATCTTCCTGTACTGTTTGATTTTCTTTTTTGTCAGAATCATCTTCCATCTGATCAGCCTTACTCTGTTCATCTTGTTTTTCATTCTTCTGGTTATCATTATCTGATTTCTGTTGCTCATTTATCTGGTTATCAGACTGCGATGCATCTGTACTTGAAGAATTGCTACAAGCTGAAACTGACAATAAAACTCCTGTTAATAAAACAATAAACATTTTCCTTTTCATTACGTTATCTTTCCTTTCCAACCACGGATTCCGCCCATGGTGTATATACCAATAATAAATCATTCCCACGAATTTTGGTACATATTTCTACATCTCTTTGCAAACTTTTAGATTTTGATATTCCATTTTTTATTTTTTTCCACAAACTTTTCTTGAACATAATGTCATCAAATGTTATTGCCTGCATATTTTGTTGCATAGATTGTCGGTTCATATACCCCACACATAATCGAGGTAGTTTTTTAAATACTTCTTCAATAGTTCCGTCCTTTTTTATAAATAAACCTGCATTTTTGATTGTTCCATTAGAAAAATACATTTTTCCACCAACTGCTCCCACATTTTTTCTCATAGTATTAGAAACAAATGTTTCAATATAATTATCTGACACTTTTATTATATAGGAAGACAAAACTAATATATATTCATTTTTCGTTTTTTCAATCCCGTAATTTAACATCTCCGTATTATTACATTTCTTTTTCCATGGTAGAGTATTGATTGAGATTCCATCAAATTCGATATCCCCTTTGTAGTTTCCATCTACAACGCAGAACTCTACCCTATCTCTTCCATAATCATCAGCAATTTTTATCAATGTATCTTTAGGAATCGTATTTTTTGTCTCTTTGACTATCACAACAGACACTCTTGGCTTTTCTTTTATTGCATATTTTACCCGATAGAATCCTGGATATTCTGTCATCTGTACTTCTGCACTTTCTCCACAACGTTTCAAATGATCCTCAATGACTTTCTTGCCAGCATCGAATGCATACCTTTTACTTTCAGGATTTTCTGCTGTAGATTGCTCGTGCATTCTCCAATGATATAATACTTTAGGAATTCTAACAATATTATCCGCTCGCTCTGTACATCGAAATATCATATCATAATCTTGAGCCCCGTTATACTCACCTCTAAATCCACCAATCTCCTTCATTAAAGATGCCTTGGCTATAAAAAAATGACAAATATAATTATTAGATCTTAGCATATCTAAATTAAACTCTGGTTTAAAATTCGGTTGAAAATGTTTTTCTCCAGACATGGTTATCTTATCTTCATCCGTATAAATAACATCCGCATTTTCGTCATTGACAGTTTTTACCGCTTCAAACAATGCATCCGCAGCAAGCATATCATCATGATCCAAAAGCCCAATATAATCTCCTTTTGCAATACTTAAAGCTTTATTGGTATTTTGTGCTATTCCCAGATTTTCAGGCACATTTACAACTTGAATTCTTTTATCCATTTCTAGATATTGGTTTAAAATTCGAGCAACCTCTTCATTCTCTGGGTTTGCATTCGCAATACACAATTGCCATTTTTGATAAGTTTGATTTCGAACTGAATCAAGCATTTCCCGCAAATAAGGGATTGGTGTATTATATACTGGAACTAAAATGCTAAATAGAGGCATGTATGGAAATTCTTTATTTCGCTGTTTCGTCAGTTCTTCCTCACTAACTTTATTTTTTTCATACCACGCAGCATAATCTTTATCCTTTATCTGACCTTGTCCTGTTAAAGTAGCAATTCCACCAAGTATTCCATATCTTTTATAAAACTGAATTCCCTTTTTTATAATTCCTTTTTTCATTTTATCACCTATGCAAAACAAGGGCAGAATTACTTCTGCCCTCTTCCTTATTCAAATAATTTATAAAGCCATCTCATAAATAATATTATATATGCTGCAAAGCATAATGTCACAATAAATGTTTCTAAATCGAATCGATGTGTTAATGACCTAATAACACCAACACCTTCTATTGTTTGACCAGCATAGATAAGTGTTGCATTCTCATTGGAACCTGGTGTATAAAATACTCGAATACTTCCTGTCGGACATTCCTGCACTGACATCTCCAACATATACTTTTTATCTTTAGTTGCATCAATTCTATCAAATTTAATTTTAAAAAATTTACCATTTCGCACTTTCTTTAAATCTGTTTTTCCTTGTGCAACTACTTCTTTTGAATCCTTTTCTATTATTTTATACGCCATTATCACCTGGCTCTTGTCCAAAACTCCATCTGCCGCAACTTTCAACGAAATACCATCCATATGATTCTCTTTACATACAAATGATTGTTCTAACTTTTTCCCTTGTTCTAAGGTAATTGATTGGAATGCACTTGTATCACAAGATGTATCATAAATAGATACTGCTTTATCAATAATTGCATATACACCTGCCAGACAAAGAATAATCAAACCAATCACAATAACTTTTATTTTTGATTTCATCTTTTTAACTCCTATCCTATGAAGCACTGTATATCTCAGCAATGTTCTTTGATTCACCAAACATCTTCACTACACCTTTATCCAGCCACACTACTTTATTGCACAGTTCTTCTACCTGCTGAATGCTATGTGAAACAAATAATAATGTTGTGCCCGCATCCAACATACGTTTTATACGATTTTGACATTTTTCCTGAAATCTAAAATCACCTACTGATAAAACTTCATCTACGATTAAAATATCTGGCGTACCAATTGTTGCAATTGAGAATCCTAGTCTTGAAACCATTCCTGAAGAAAAATTCTTAACAGGTACATTCATAAAATCATGAAGCTCTGAAAATTCAACGATATCATCGTAATACTGCTCCATCATTTGTCTTGAATATCCAAGCAATGCTCCATTCAAAAAAACATTCTCTTCTGCAGTAAGATTCATGTCAAATCCTGCACCCAATTCAATTAGCGGCGCAACAGTTCCATTCACAGATACGCTTCCTTTTGTTGGTTTTAGCACTCCGGCTATAACTTTTAACATTGTACTTTTCCCACTACCATTCAAGCCAATTAATCCTAATGCATCTCCACGATTAATACTAAAGCTTACATCTTTCAAAGCCCAGAATTCTCCATACGATAATTGTCGCTTTATCGTTTTAATAACATATTCTTTAAAATTATCTACTCTTTCTGATGCAAGACTAAAACGCATTGATACATGATCAACACGAATCACTTCTTGATTCTCCATACTTTCTCTCCTTATATATACAATATAAAGTCATCTTGATTTTTGTAAAACACATATAGTCCAAATACCAGCATAATCGAACATTCAACAATGGCAATTATCATTGATGCAATACTTGGTAATGAATTATATATCATAACATTTCTAAACATTTGCAATATGTTCGTTATAGGATTCAATTTTACAATCGGTGTTAACCATGCCGGTAAAATTGACATTGGATAAATAACTGGCGTTAAATACATAAGTGCTGTCACAAACACAGAATATAAATGCATAATATCTCTGAATTTCACAGTAATCGCTGATAGTATTAATCCTACTCCCAATGAAAATAACACAATAAATATCAGTGGAATAGGTACTAAAAGTACTGTATAGTGCAATTCTACTCTCATTGCAAGCATCACTAAAATCAAAGCCGTAAATGATGCCAACAGGTTAATTGTACTTGAAAATACTCGAGATAATACAAACAAATATTTCGGTACATATATCTTTTTCAACAATGGTCCATTGTCCATAATTGCTGACATAGATGCCGTTGTGGCTTCTGAATAAAAATTAAATATCAATTGTCCGCTTAATAAATAAACCGGGAAATATTCCACATCAAATTTAAACAAATTAGAAAACACTACTGACAAAATAATCATCATAAACAGTGGATTTAACAATGTCCATAATACTCCTAACACTGATTTTCTGTATTTTGTTTTTATATCACGTGCAATAAGTTCTCCCAGCAATGGACGAAACTTCTTAAAATTCTGTATATATATTGACACTTTCTTTCCTCCACTTTTTCTTAATATGGTCAAACAATCTTTTTTAGTATATCATTATTCCTCTCATTTAACAAGTTCTCAATTTAATTAACACGATACATACTTAAAATATTATTTTCAATATTCTCCCATTTTCGCTCTTGCGCCGTTTTTTGACCGTTTTCGTATAATACTTCTTGTAATACTCGATCCTCCTGCAGCTCTTGTAATAACAGTTTTGCTTTTTCTATATTCCCAGCATCATATAATAGACAATTTTCTCTATCTTTTAAATATTCAACATTTCCACCATTCGGCACAGCAATAACATATCCACCTGTAGCCATCATTTCAAGCGGGGGATAAGAAAAACTTTCTAATAAGCTCGTTTTTAAAAGCACATCACATTGGGTATATATCTCTGGAACTTTTTCATATGGAATCTTGTGCAGAAATCGTTCTACTTTATACCATGATTTAGGCTCTGCATTATAAGACATATACCATACTTCATATTGATTTCGGTCTAATTCATTTGTTATTTCAAAAGCCTCATCCACATTTTTATAATCTACCGCACAATCCCCTTCAATAAGTATCCTGATTTTTCCGGTCAGCTCTCTTTTATGACATGCAAATCGTTCCGTCTCCAAACCATTCGGAGCATAGTTCGATTCATGTCCATACTGCTCTTTTAACCACTGCTGACACCACTTTGAAATAGTTAAAAAATTCATATTTTCCCCTGGCATATAGGCTTGATTTGCTCTTATTCTTAACGGATCTCCTTCGGTATAAAATCCCGTTTCCCAATTTTGCACAAGATACATCTTAATTTCTGCTCCAATACATTGCTCTACAATATCTACCGTTGTCCACATTGTAGCTATCATATATCTTATTTTCCCACGTATCTCTGTATCTTCCAAATTAATTACTGGAATTTTATATCCTTCAAATTCGCACCACTTCTGTTCTCCACTTAATAAAAATAATCCAACATCTTTTCCTGCTTTTTGTAACATAGTGGCATGTTTCAGTGCTACTTTTATTCCTCCACTGATTTCCAGCCCCGGCAATACAAATATATAGTTATCATTTAATTCATTCCCCATGATTCTTGTCAAATAGCTGCCGCTACGAACAGTTGAAGAATGTGTAATACAATATTGATATGCTTGTTCTCCCAATTTTTTTCGATATAACGAATCTGTAATCAAACGCTCTAACTCTACTTTCCATTCGTCATTATCTTTACATAAAACTCCTGTCTCGCCATTCTTGATACAATCATGAAATGCTCCAATATCACTAGCTATTGTCACAACCTTTACCAGTGCAGCTTCCGTCCATTTATTTTCCGACTTTGCTTTATTAAAAATTGTATCTTCCAATGGTGCAAGATTAATATCCATCTCCGCTAATATCTCAGGAAGTTTTTTCCAGTCTCCAAATGGATATTTTTTTATTCTTTCTTTCCATGGATTTAACTCTACCGGCAAATCCAGTTCTCCTGCCAAGTATAACTCAACATTTTCATACTTTTTCAAGACTTCTATAAGAACCGGTTTTATCATTTCAAAATCTGCATTATGAGTAATACTTCCACTAAAATAACCTATTTTTACTTTTGTATTATCTTTTTTAATCTTAACAATTGCTTCTTTTGATAATTGAATCATTTTTTCAGAAGCGACATTACGATTAATATATACCTTCGGAATATATTTTCTCAACTCTTCTGCCAGACAATCTGTTGATGTAATTGCAAAATCACACTTTCTAAGCAGCTTCTGCATATTCCTAACGTTATTATCATATGCCTTTTTATCTTCTTCTGGCATTGCCATCACATATTTTATCTGATCTGTATATTGAGTATCTATTACCAGATCATCTATATCATAAATGATTGTTTTATTTAACTGTTTTGCCAAATCAACAAATGTACCTATTGTCTCTGTCATTGGACATCTAAAAAATACAAATGCCCGATAATATCTGATTTGATCAATATCTAATTGTGTAAAATATACCTCGTCTGTGGAATAATTATATGCTTCCAATTGTTCTCTCTGATGCTTTACGCGATAACGCCATGGATGTGGCAAATCTTCTCCGCAGCCACTTATGAACAATACATCTGCATACTTTCTGTCAAGTTTTCTTCTTAATCTTTTCTGATTTTCAATATACCCTTTTGTTTTCTGGGCGCAGCCTTGTATGCCCTCTTCCTTTACTGCTTTTAATGCTTTATTGACTAAAGATATTGCTTTCATTTCATCACCTACATTTTTTTTAGTTCTTTTAATAATGGATGGTAGAATTCATCTCTTTGCAAAATTTTATCTCTCCATTTTATTTTAAATTCATTCACATTTTTCCAAAAATCTATCACACTTTCGCTCTCAGAATAATACACAGCACTAAAACAATTCCATACATTCCAATATTTTTTTTCTTGGCATCTTAAACAAAAATCAATATCTGCACAATCTCCAAGCTCTATACTATAACCGCCAATTTCTTCCATTCGTTTTCTGCTGATCATCATACACATACTTGTCAGTGCCGTTATATTACGCACATAGCGCATATTCGCTTCATAGCCTTGGTCTCCCCAATCCAAACCTTTATCAATAATATGAACACCTTCGTCCCAGTCAAGTACAGCACCTCCAAAAGCAACTTTGTTCCATTGACTTTTTATGGCTGTTCCAACAACCCCTACGTCGTGCCGACGCGCATACATCAGCAACTCTTCAATCCAATTATCATTTTCTGGAATACATGCGCCTTTTAAGTACAGCTGATATTCTCCACACATGTATTTTCTTGCCCTTTCAAACCATTCATATCGATTTTTATCAGTTTTTGTTTTTATATTTTTTATCTGAATATTTTCATCATTAATATCAATCTCTTCTCCTGTTGACACTACTATTTCAAGTGGTCTATAGCTAGTCTTATCTAAAAGATTTTCAATATATTTTTTAACATTTATTCCTTGTATTCCCCAAAGGCAAATACTAACTAATGGATGCTCAGTAAATTCATACTGTATTCTGTATATAGTCTCATACGGCAAATTACAATGCACTTTTCCTTTATCTCCTGTTCGATTTAATTGCTCTGAAATTGCTTTTATTGCCGAATCTACAGCATACCACTTTACTGACAAATCTTGAGAAACTGAGCCAGCATGAACCCTCCAATAATACAATATTTTCGGAATATGAACAATTTTCTTTGCTTTTTCAGTTAATCTAAGCACCATATCATAATCTTGACTTCCTTCACATTCTTTTCGATATAATTCATTCATTCCATCTAATAAGCTTCTTTTAAAAACAACAAAATGACAGATATAGTTATGTGATCTAAGTTCGTCTTTTCCAAAACCAGATTTACAAATAATATCCACTGAATTTTCAATATCATTTTTAAATTTCATTTCATCCGTATATATAAAATCAGCTTTATCTTGTATTGCTCTCATACACTCATAAAGTGCAGATTCATGTAATATGTCATCATGGTCTAAAAGACCTAAATATGTTCCCGTTGCCATCTGTATAGACTTATTAGTATTCCCCACAATTCCTTCATTTTCTTCTAAATGCTTATACAAAATCCGCTCATCTGATTTTATATAGTTTTTGCATATAGCCCCAACATATTTGTGACTCTCATCGCTTCCATCAGCTAAACACAATTCCCAATTTGAATAAGTCTGCTTTTTTAATGATTCAATTAATTCAATCAAATAATCTTGAGGCGTATTATATAAAGGAGTTATTATGCTTATTTTCTCTTTACATTTAAAAGTATAATTTTTCTGTCTTAATCTTTCTTCTTCATCTATAAGATGATATTTTTGGATGATTGCCAATTCTTTTTTTAAAGTTTTAGTTTTACGCACATAATTACAAATTGCTTTTTTTATTCCTTCATGTTTTATTTTTCGAATAACCTTTATTAATATATTTTGCACAACTGTTCCTTTCCTTAAAATGTATATTAGCAGTATCTACTGATACTGCTAATATACATCAAGTGCACTTTACATTTCAATCTTTTTAGCACTAATTATATTTCCATTTTTACATATAATTCTGCAACTTTGAATATCTTCAGATTTTAAATAATCCGGTATCATAAACCAAAAGCCTGTATCGGAATATTTTTCTTCTCCATACGCTGCTGCAACATCATCTCTTCTCTCTTTGTTCGCAAGAAATGTTATGCATTGATTTTCAATTGTTACAATTTCCAAATATATATTTGTGTTTTTACTATCTACATTTTTCAAAAAACACCAGCCTTTAATCATGCTATTATTGCAACAATCTTCCATATATGCAACTATATTATCGTCCTCTGCAACATCAGTAAAATTATCACATTTCGTTTTAGTCAGTGTTTTTGGTGATTCCCGAACCCATTCCACTTCTTTTTTTATAATTCGAGCCGGCACACCTCCTATCATAACATTATCAATCAGAACGTCCGATGCAACTATTGCTCCAGCTGCAACAATACACCCCTCATTAATATGTGTATTTTTCATAATCATGCATCTTGAACCAAGCCAACAATGCTTTTCTATTATTATGTCTTTCGCATTATTTACTACACTTTTAGTTGTATTATCGATGATTCCATGCATATCTGTTCCCCAAATTTCAACCCCATCCGATATCATGCAATCCTCTCCAATTTTCAATCTAGTCCCATCTTCTGCAAAACGAATTATAGCCTGTCCTATTGTAGTTCCCTTTCCTATTTCTATAGAAATGTCGGATCCTCCAATAAAAATATCTAATTCCTTCGTTATTACTATGTCATCCGCTATTCGCACATGGTTGTTATTTCCCCTAATAGTAATTTTTAACATATGCGTTAACTTTTCTGACTCAATAGACAGCTGGTTGTTATCACCTTCTATATCAATAATAATATTGTTCGTAATTTTTTTCATCATTATAAAATTACGATTTTCAGCACTTATCTCATTCATAATGCAATTCCCCATTTTATTACTTTACATCATCAACTAAACTTCTTACTATCTCTGGTTCAATATCATCTGTCAAATATTCTTTCGTTACTCTTTCATGTGCATTCTGAGCCATTCGATTTCTCAATTCGTTATCTTCAATCAATTGACATAACTTTTCTGTCCATTCCTCAGAATTCTTGCACAAAAAGCCATCCTCACCATCGTGAATCACCAATGCAAGCTCACGATTCCAGCTTGCAATCGTTGGAACATTTACAAGTGCAGCCTCCATCCATTTATTTTCTGATTTACATTCATGGAAAATCGTATTTTCCAATGGCATTAAATTAATATCAGCTTTTGAAATAAGATGTGGTAACTCCTGCCATGAAACAAATTTGAATGTCTCAACTTGATCTTTTACCTCGTTAAAATCAGCAGGCAATTCTATCTGTCCACCAATTAATAAATGAACTTTTTTATTTTGACGCATAATAGAAATCAATTCCTCTTTTATACTTTCAAAATCATCATTATGTGTTTTGGTGCCACTGAAATATCCAATTGTAATATAATCTTTTTGAACTTTTTCAAGGGTTAAAGAAGAAATCGTCATCTCCATACTCGCAACATTTCGATTAACAATAACCTCTTTATTTGGAAATTGATTTTCAATTACTCTTTTCAAACTCTCAGTTGATACAATATATCCATCACCAATTTCCATGCACTTTCTAATTTGATTTGTATAATTTTCGTAATTTCTATATTCCTTGCCCTTTAAAAATCCTATATCTTTAATTGCTTGATAATTAAAAATATAATCATCTATATCATAGTACAGGCTTGTCTGACATTTTTGTATTTTATTCTTTAATTTCTTCATTTTTTCATAATCAGAAATCCTGTATACAACCACATTACAATATTCTTTCAAATCACATTTTTTTACATCCTTAATTGATATACAATCTGATGCAATTCCTTTTCTAATCAATTGCTCTCTCAGATGATCAATCCGATATCTAGAAGAAAAAGTCTCTTCTTGAACAACAAAAAGTATTTTCTTCGCATTTACTTTTTTGTTAGCTATTTCTTTAATAAGCTTATTGTTTCTAATTGTGTCATATACTAATTCTGCTGAAATTTCCGGAATAATAATACCTTTTTCATATTTTTTTACTCTTTCTGCAGGAGCTCCAATATCAAAACACATAACAGGCATTCCCATTTTCATTATTTCTTCTGTTGTGTAAGAAAACGTTTCCGGCCATATGGATGGAATCAAAAATACATCTATGTCATTTTGTAAAGTTAATCTTGGAATTGCACCTCTTGTATATGCTCCCGTCTGACTAAATACTGGACTGTCAATATCGACACAAGAAGTTCCTATTAATCTTATCTTCACATTTAAATGTTCTTTTTCGATTTTGTCTACTAGATCAGCAACTATCATTCCACCTTTATGCTTCGTTAAAACTCCTAAAAGTCCAATGTTCAATGTTTCAGTAGTTTTATTTTTCTTTTCAATCTGCGGCATATAACCAATTTGATGAGGAATTACAACAACATTATCCATTTTTCCAAAAGTCTTTTCGGCAATCTCTTTTGTACTATTTGAAAAAACAACAACTTCTGTACATGACTGTAAAAATGTTCTCCATTCATCTCGCCACTGTTCCATTGTACCATAATCCAATGCCTGCAACGACTTATTATTTTTCAAGCATTGATTACATACTGAGCAATCTGGCAAATTACAATACTCGTCTTGATTATTAAGCAAATTAATTGTCGGACAAACTGCGAAAAAATCATGAAATAACATTTTTACAGAAATATGATTCTTACAAGTTGTCTCTCTTATATTCTTTAACTGCTCATATAGCATTGGATATGTCACTAATTCATTAATCCAAATCTCGTCTACAGCCAGACATTCAATCACTCTAGGCAAATCACTTGGTTTATTATACTGCATTTTTAATTCATCATTTTTCCAATAATAACTTACCCGGTACAAATCCTTTAAATAGTCATAGCGAATAATTACAAACTGCTTTCCTTCATCCAGACATTCTCTTTTCTTATTTTCCAAATACTTGGTTGCTCCTCCCCCAAGCATATGATCAAACGCAAGAATAGTTTTTCCATTTTTATATTTTCTTAACAGATGAAATTCTACACTTTGTCGAATATCTTTATTCGGATCCTCCGCACAATACTTCGCAACATCACTGTTGTATGCAGGATGCTTCTGTATCAGCTTTTTCTCATGCTCTTTCAAATATCTCTTTTTGTCTTCACTCTTAAAGCTGCCACCATGATTATGAAAAACAAATAAATTCTCAACATGAACATTTTTATATCCTTTTTCTATTGCACGCTGACACCAGTCATTTTCTTCCCCATATCCTTTTCCAAATGTCTTTGCATCAAAATTACCTATTTCTTGAAGTACATCTCGGTTCATTCCCATACAGAAACCAACTCCTGTCGGCATTTCTATATATCTTGGCTGAACTTTCTTAAACTCATCATCTATCTGCCCTACGTTTAAGTCTAAAAATAAATGATTATCGACTCCAAACTTCGGAAAACTACAAATTGTACCACAAGTTGTATATGGTGTCGTCGAAGCTATTTCTTTATTTTCAAAAATAGGAAGCATCAATCTTTCCAACCACTGACTCGGCAATTCCACATCGGTGTTTACCAACGCAATATGATTTTTACTAATAGAAAATCCACGATTTACCGTCTGAACAAATCCAAGATTCTCATCATTATTCAATAAAATAACATTATCATTTTCCTTAGCAAATGTGTTTAAATATTCTCCCACCCGTTCATCTGGGCTTTTATCGTTTATCAAAATCAAACGATATTTCATATCTGTCAACTTTATAGATGCAAATAGTTTTTCCAAATACTGATAACCGTTATATACCGGAATAATAATATCAACCGTCTCTGAATAGTATTCTTCCGGGAAATGGTATGTGTAGCTTTCTCTTTCGTCCAAATTCTGAATAAGATCAATGACTTTTTCTGTGGAATCTATTTCTTTTACTCTTTCCTCTTCTTTTTGAGCCTCGATTTCATCATTTGTGATTTTTCCAAGACGTAATCTATATTTCTTATTCTGATATGAAAATACAATCCAAACATCATATTCCTGAATATTCTCTACAACAGCCTGTGCATAAAATCCACTTTTTCTAGCATTTTCAATTTTTAATTTCTGATATACATCATTCCTTGCAACTCCATATCTTCCTTTTATTGAAAATCTATTTTTAGTTTTATCTTCAATTAAGAAATGCACATTTTTTAATTGATACTTCGATGAACATAACCAGCCTCGTATAGTTAATATTTTCCCATCTTGTCTGCACTCATCCACAATATAGTAAATTCCTAATATTTTCTGTTGAAATTTTGAAAACATTTATATTCTCCTTACAGCTCTTACTGTTTACTTTTATTACTGCTAAGTAATTTAACATAATCCGGTGCATCCAATGTTATTGAAGATATATATCCTGCCAAGATGCATATTGCACTCAATATAACTGTTAATCCTAAAAAGCTCTTTTGAGCAAGTTCATTAATTGTCAAGCTGTTCTGTATCAAATTAGCTGCAATTACAAAATGCCACAAATATATTCCATATTGATACTTTGAAATAAACATTACACATCTTAACCATCTCATATCATTTTTGTATTCAATATTTTCCAGAATCCATACTCCTGCCCCCAACACCAAAGCTAAAACGGAGCTCCAAATATAACCTATCAAGCAATCACTATGCCTTAAATCAGCCTGTGGCATAATGCACCAAATTCCTCCTAGTATCAAAACCATTAACGTAACAACTATCTTTGTCGACTTATTTGCTTTTATATTTTCTTCATAATATGCTAAAAACATACCTATTACAAAATTATCAAGTGCCGTAAATAATTGTCGTCCATAGATAAAATAGTACGAATTTTCAATATGTATATACGGAAATATAAAGTGGAAAATTACTATTTTGCATATAATTGTAAAAGCAAAAGAAGCAATCATTGCAATAATAGCGTTTTTTTTCACACATTTATATAAAAAATACGCTATTAAGTAAAATTGAAATATAACTCCCATTGTCCATAATACCGTACTAATTGATCCACAAGTAGATGGAAAAAAATTATGAATCAATAATGCATGTGTTACTATGTGCCAAATTCCATCTTTGCTAAGCACAAATCCTTGTGAGCCAATAAAAATAATAATCAGTAAAGATAGATAATACTGAGGCAATATTCTCACACATCTTTTTTTCATAAATTTTGAAAATTGAAATCCATCTTTATTTTCCATTCTATCAATAGAGAAAAAAATACCATATCCACTAATTATGAAGAATAATGTTACTCCAATCTCTCCTCCAACAAGAATCAGTCTATGAATTACTTGATGATCTACATATCTGTTTCCATCAATCAGCACGTAAAAATGATAAATTAATACTGACATTATAGCAACTGCTCTTACAATATCTATTCCTTTATTTTTCTTCACTACACATCCTCCATTTACATATTTATCAATAATAACACTTAACTACTACTTGCCATGCACTCAATAACAAAATCAATATATTTACAACAATAATTCCTCCATTATAAATCTTTTCTGATATTTCGTTCCGCATCTTGTTAGTCCCTATCATCAAAAAGAATCCTGGATAAAGCGGTAGGAGATATCTCGCCTGGCATCCATTGACGGATTCGTATCCCACTGGAGTAAATGATATATATAAAGCTGTCGCTATAAGAAGCATAATGACTGTTTGCAAAACTATCATACACATTTTCACCCGATTATATATTACCCATGAATCATATTTTCTTTTATCTGTAAAGGCAACGAACCATAAAAATATAAATGAAATCGTTCCGAAGAAAGATTGTCCCAAATATCCAAATGTATTAAATACCATCTGCAAATCATTTTGAAATGACAAATATTTACCTAAAATGAATTTCGTTAATATTTTTGTATATTGTATAGGATGCATCATAACAAATTGTACCTGACCTGCCGAATTAACTTCCGAACCCCCTCGTAAGTCTCCTGTTCCTAACATTTTAGGCAAAAGATAAGCTATCACAAAATATCCTATAATTCCTCCTACGATTACAGCAAAAACAATCAAATATATTAACTGCTTTTTTTTCAATTTCATTATTAATCTATAGCCATAATATATGAATATCCATAAAGTTAAAAATATAATCGCAAACCATTTAAAACTAACTACCATTTCCAAACAAAATGTTGCACACAATGCCAGTAATGTTACTCGAAACAGTACATATTGTCTTTTAGTTTCAAACTTTTCTCTCGGTAACAGCATAAATATTAAAAAAAGTGGAAAATAAATTGCTTTTGGCATGAATGCTAATGAATAAGCACCTAGCATAATCAACATATCTTTTTTACATAATGTTCCTTCTTCCTGCATTACTCCAATAAAATACGTTGTTCCTAACATACAAAAACCTGTAATCCAACTATCTGAACTATACACAGATGCCAAAAATACACAATTCAATACACTTGCCACAGTAATACAAATCATTTTTCCTGACTTCAATCTCTTAACTGAATAATATACCAATATAATATATAACAACATATTCATTGCTGCCCCTAAATGGAATATTATCATATGAGGTAAGTGTAGTACTCTACCAATAATCAATCCTATCGCAGATGGAAGATATGCCACCACTTTCATCTGTCCTAAAATATCTGTATTAGCTGCAACCATCTTTCCTGAATCATACAATGCTTGGACACTGCTTTGACCAATTCTTAAGTTTTCAATACTATTAGGAAGCATATATCCAATTCCAGAATGCCAATATACCCAACTATCTGCAATATTTGTTTTTCCAGTCAGGGCATGTGATACTCCCACTGCTCTCCAGTAATGAATTGCTTCATCCCACGAAATTTCTGCCTCTGCAGGCATTATAATTACATATAGCGCTCCAACAATAAATAACAGAGTAATAAATACACATTCCGGTCGTTGAACAATATACGCTTTCATTTTCACAAACAGATATATAAACATTATAAAAGCTACAAAAAATAAAAGACGATATTCATTAAAATCATTAATCGTATTAACATTGTAGTGAGAAATCATTTTTTCTATCAAAAAGCTCAATAGAAAAATAGCTATCATACTTAGTATTTCTTTCAACATTGTAACTTTATCAAGTTTTTGTATTTCACACACTATTTTTTTTATAGCTTTTAATATTTTTCTATATAATTTATAATATATTATCAAATAACATAGTATCATCACAAAAACACAAATAGCTGCTCCAAAAAATAATGTATTAACTACATATTTATTTTGCACTAACCTAATAATAAGATCACCTTGTTGTTCCTCACCATTAATGTAGAACCTTTCACCATTTAAAGAATCCGTCTGCGAACAATATAACACGTTTGTATTTTTATTTGCTTTTATTTTTAATTCTGCCTTATTAATCTTTTTCGCTATCTGAGTAGAAATACTATACTCTCTAAATCCATCTTCTTCTATATCACTCCCGTTTTCTACCCATTTTCGCAAAACCTTTCCGCTCTTCTCATCACACAATTCAATTTCAATTTCTAATCCAGGTTCAAATAAATCTTTATGATACTTTAAAGAAAAAGATTTTAATGTTCCTTGTGGAAGTGTTATTTCCTGTTCTATAATATCCTTTTGCTCTATATTCAATTCTCTATTGTCAAATGAAGAAAAAACATCCGTATCCGCATATTTTTCATCAACGAATCCGTATTGTATTTTTCCAGATACAAGCAAGAACATAAAAATTGTTAATCCAACAATAATACTAAAAAATACACAATGTATTTTCTTATTTATACATCTTTTCATTTTATATTTTCATATCATAATTTGTATTATGATATTCCCTCCATTAAGTTCTTTATAATTTATATATTCTCATTTTCACGTTATTAATTACTCATAACATATTTATTGTTTTTGATATTTTTACTCTAAAACATCATAAATAATTTATTCAAATTAAATTTATTTCTATATTCCTAATTTTTTTAAAGAACTCTATTTTTTTGGTCTATCTTTATCAATTTTAGAATCTATAGCAATTTGCTGAGCCAGACTGTCCACCTTATTTTCCAACTGTGAAATCTGAATGGTTGTGAAAAATAATTTCACTATTAACGCAAATATAATCGCAAGATAAATCATACTAATAGGAGATTGAAAACCCAAAAAATCAGATATTATATAAAATAATTCTGGGAAAAGTCCCATTAAAACCAAAACAAATGAGAAAAATGTCCAAAATACAATATATTCTATTTTTAATTTTGCTTGTCTAATCTTTTTCAGCATAAAAAACATCGACAAAATTGCACCTACTACTAATAAAATGCGTAATACATATGACATAATTTATCTCCTTTTCCTTACATTTTGAACAATAATAATAGAAAGCATCATTTTTACCATATATTTTATAGAATTCATCATATTAAGATAGCTTTCTCCAAATTGTCTTTCATCCATTTCGGTCTGTACTTCAGCAATTTTGGCTCCATTTTTCAACAAATATGATATTGTATCCGGTTCCGGTCCATAATTTAGATTCTGAGCAAATTCCTTTATCATATCAGAAGAAAACATTCTCATTCCTGAAGTTGGATCGGACACTCTTACTCCAGTTGTAACTTTTATCGTCAAAGTCAACATACGACTTCCAAGCATCCTCAAAGATTTATCTTTTCTTACGTTTACAAATCTAGAACCTATAACGATGTCATAACCTTCTTTTATCTTCATAAGCATAGGCTCTATATATTTTGGTCGGTGTTGTCCATCTGCGTCAAATTGAATCACATATGAATACCCTTTCGCATATGCATATTTGAGTCCTGCCTGAAATGCCCCAGCAAGTCCTAAGTTAATTGGTAAATCTAATAATTCAAAATTATTTTCACGACATATATCAGCAGTTCTGTCCTTTGACCCATCATTAACAACTATGTAATCAAATTGATTGTACTTATCAACAATTGTTCGAACTACTCTTTCTATATTTTCTTCCTCATTATAAGCAGGTATTACTATTAATAATTCTTTTTTCATCTCTAATCCTCACAGATTCTTTCTACTTGTTTGGATAGTATTTCCCAAGTAAAATATTTTTTTATCCTTTTATATGTAAGATTTATTCCCTTTTCTCGTTTTTCTGGATTATCAATTATATCTATCAATGCGTTATACAATAACTCTTCGTTATTATTTTGTATCACACATCCATACTCGTCATTTATCAAAAGTTCTCTTGCCCCACCTCTGGCTGTCGTAAGAATATAGCAACCACAAGCTGCTGCTTCCAGTATAGATGTAGAAAAGCCTTCTGAAAATGATGGCAAACAAAAAATATCCGAATCTGTCAGTAACACAACGATATGTTCAAAATCAATTCTTCCAACCGGAATAATGTGTTCATTGCTACGAGATTTCACTTCATCTTTCATATCTCCGTCTCCAGCAACAAATAGATACACATCTTTTCGTTCCTTATTAATTCTGTCCATGACATTTAATAGACTTGGCAACCCTTTTTCTTTTAACAAACGACCTGTAAATGTAATTACAATAGCCTTATCCGGAATATTATATTTTTTTCTATACGAATCACTGCTATTTTTCTGTACTATCTTAACTTCTTCAAGATCTATAGAATTATATAAAACTCCTTTCGCCTTAATATGGAAATGTGTCAGCCACTCATTACAAGCCTTAGAAACACCATAATAGTCTTTGCAAAATATTTGATCCACTTTTGTTAAAGTATGTTCAAAAATTGCTCCCGCAAAATCTAAAAATCTGTTATGTACTGACAAATGACTTGTCCCATGCTCCAATGTAATACATTTAGATTTCATTTTCTTTGCTAATATCATTCCATACAATGAATGTGGATAAAATCTTGTATTAACTATAATCATATCAAAATTTCTTTTTTTTAGCATTTTATTTATTTCAAAAAATCTAGAATTCATTTTAAGCACTGGGTATCTTCCTTCTAACAAACTCCAGCATGGAAGTCTGTAAACAGGTATACCTTCCATCCGTTCGTATTCTGGCAATTTATATATATTTGATGTAACAACAACAACTTCATTTCCATCTTCAATTAATTTTTTTGCCAAATTATATGTATATCGCTCAACTCCACCTAGATGAGGGAAATATTGAGCTGCAAATATGCAATAAGTCTTATTTTGCATCACAAACCATATACCTTTCTATATTTTAATGTCAAATCAAGATTTCTCTTTTTTCAAACATGCAACAAATATTATTGCTGTTACACATACAAAAATAAACATCGAAGAAGCATACAATAATGCCCCTCCCAACATTCCTGCCTTTCTTATCATTACATATGATATCATTTTCACATATACCCATGTAACAAAATATGCTACCACTAATAGATATTGTTTTCTAATTACAACAAGTGCATTATCAAATACATACGACAATGTACAAAAACTGCCTCCTAATATGATAATCAATAAATGAAGTTTATAATTTGACAAATCAACTCCATAAAAGACCGATAAAACTGGAATTCCTAAAACACTACTGCCTAATAGTATTAAGCATGTAAAAAATACTAAACAAGCTAGCATCCTTATTATAATGTGTATAAATACTTTTTTTTCTTTTCTATTCCAAGCAATTGCCATTTGAGTCAATAATGGACGAAAAACAATATATACCAATGTTAATACTGATGCCGGCATAAATAGTATATTAAACGCAGTCTGAGTTCCAGTTTCCATCCATTTTTGTTCTATAGCCCTATCAATTACCATTTTGGGTTCATTATTTATAGACATCATCAAATACGCATTAACAAATAATGGTAAACCTTCTAGTAATAATTTTATTATCCATTTGTAACTTTTTATTGTTCCTTTTTTTCTGTTTTTTAATATCTCAACTCTTATATTGTACCTCACATCAAATAAAAAAAAGCAGATACAATATGAAACTAACAAACCTAAACTCGAAAGTAATAAATTATCAAAAACAACTATCGTACCCAAAAACACTAGCATAGCCATAACTATTCTATATGTCAATGCTTTCCCCGCTAAATCCAATCTCTCTTTTTGTTGAAAAACCCCCTCATATACATCTGCCAAAGAATCTACCGCCCTAAATAAGCATATAATCAATACAATCATTGTTTTATAGAACGAATATCTCTTTTCGGCAATATATATAATACTTGCAAGAATCATTATAACTACTGTCAAACATCTAAATGCAAAATATTGATTAAATTTATATCTTTCTGTAACATCTGTTGCTTGATATGTTCTAATTTGAAAAGTTCCAATTGTAGCCATTAATTGACTAATTGACCAAGCAATGCTAAAAATGTCAGTTTGTTGATTATCCAATGTTCTAGTAACAATAGCTAATATCACCATAGACATAAATGCATTTGTCATACTTCCAACTATATTCCATATATATATCGACTGATTACTTGGACGAGTATTTAAATTATTCATATATCACCTTTTCCTCTTATGCATTTTTATAGAACAACCACCATGCAAGACATGCCGGGAAATATGCCAGCATAGCTAATATTGGATACGGTGCTTTTTTTATTGCATTTTTTTCTTTACTCATTTTGCACCCTACCATATATAAAATTGTTTGAATATATCGTTCTTTCCAAGTATCCGCATACTCTACAGTTTGTCTCTTTAAAACAACATAACTTTTAGGATTGTCCTTAGTTATTTTTCGCACATTTTTCGTATATCCATCTGGCAAGTACTCACAAAAAGTTAAAACTTCTGGCAAAACAGCCATTTCATGTTCCTCATCTATTTGACTAAACACATACCCTTCCCCGATAAATTTTTCTCCTTCAGCCACCCAATATAAATGTTTTTTCAGAAGGGAAGTTCTATATATCAAGGATGCATCACCTTTAAATTTCATTTTTCCATATAATACTTTTCTAGATATACAATCTATTCCTTCTGGAAATGGAGTTCCTAATGGATTACCTTTCAAATCTCCTTTTAAAGATATAATTCCTGCCACTTTTTCATCATTCTTGACCTGATTCCATCGTTCCAAATGCTTTTCAACGCATTCTGGAGCAATAATATCATCAGAATCAACGCAAAAAAACAAATCCAAATCACAATGTAAGACTCCTGTATTATGCGCTCTTTGTTTTCCGCCATTTTCTTGTTTTATATATATAATTTTAATCTTATCCTCTTTGAGCCACATATTTACAAGTTTTTCTGTTCCGTCTGTTGAGCCATCATCAACAATCAACCATTCAAACTGGGAGCATGTTTGTTCACATAAACTATTATATAAATCAGGCAATTTGTATGCACGATTGTAAGTAGGTGTAAAAACTGTAATTATTTTATCTTTCATGTTATCCTCCAAAATATCATATTTTATACAAATGCTTCATATATGTTCCCAATAAAAAAGTCAGAATATTGTATCCAACAATTTTGTAGACTTTTCTCGCAACCTTAACATTAGGATGGATATCATACTTTAATAACATTATACATTTTTTCATTTCTTTTTTATCTTGTTTGACTCTCAAATCTTTTGAAAGATATGCCTGAGCCAGCCAAACTGTATACAAATAAGCGACATATCCAACAATGCCATCATCATATTTTTCTTTGTTTTCACATATTCTAAGACATAATTCTTTTACAATCTTCAAATTTTCATGAGTAAATGCTTTTGCTGATCTAGAACCACTCTTCCTTTTCCTGTATACATATATCAAATCATTACACCAATCTATAGATTTTACATTCATGTATATCTTTAAAGACCACACAATATCTTCACATTCTGTATTATCGTACCATATATCATTTTCGTATAATACTTCTTTTTTTATCACTTTTGATAAAACGCCACTATATATCATTCCTTTTGATAGAACATATGAAAATTTATCCTCATTTTTTAATCTGTCAATTTCTTTTTCTTCAATAATCACTCCTTCTCTTACAAATTCTCCATCTTCATTCCAATATGTTCCCGAATTGTACATAATTAAATCTGCCTGATTTTTTCTAATTCGTCTGATAATATTATCAACATTATCAGGCGAATAAAAATAATCATCGCTGTCAACAAACATTATGTATTGTCCATTGGCCATTTCCAGTCCTTTATTTCTAGCAATTCCAGGTCCTTCATTTTTCTTATACAAATAACGAATTCTATTATCTTTTTCCAAGTAATTCATGCATATTTTTTTCGTTCCATCAGTCGAGCCATCATCAATCAAAATCACTTCTATATTTTTATATGTTTGTCCGCAAATGCTATCTAAGCACTGTGTTAAGAACTCTTCTGCATTATACACAGGAATAATAATACTAATCAAAATATCCTTTTCCATATCTTTTTCATCCATTTCCTTTTTTTATAACATCTACATAAGTATGCTATTTTTATAGCAAACTTGTCGATTTTCAAGATATATTATTCATTAATCTAACATCAACAATTGTATTCTTGCACTATTTTTCCACATCACCAAACTCAATAATATATGGTGCATGATTTATTCTCTGCTCAACAGGTGGTAATTGCATATAATCACCATATGTCCGTTTCAAATGTTCATCATCATTATTCATCATCTTAATCTTCATGTTTTCAAATTCTGTTTCCTTTAACGGAAACATTTCATTAACTGCGGAACGATATTTTAATGAACATCCATCCCCAAAGGATGTCACAACATTCGTATTTGCTTTATTGTATTTCGTACATTGTTTCACAAACACTCTATAAATAGCTTTTGGGGATATATGAAATATTTTTGTTATGTAATGAGCACACCAACATATTCCCTCTGCCATATGATACTTTATTCCAGAATACGGAATAATCGGATGTGCAGATCCACATAAATATATCAGTCGATCTAAAAACAGCGTTATTAGCTGCTGCTGTTTTGCTTTCTTCTTTGTTGGGGCAATACAATCAAATGGGAAAATATCAATAAATATGCATTGTTCGCAATCTAGTTTATCACTCAGATACGAAATAAACTTTGTTCCTTTTCGTTGAAATTTTGTAACACAACATGCATAATTCTTATCAACTTCCGGGGTCATAATCTGGTACTTGTCACCCATTTCTTTCTCGACAACTTGAATAAAAACATCATAGTCTTTTCTCAGCATTCCAACATCAATATCATCATCCCAAGGAATGAATCCTTTGTGTCTTACCGCTCCCAATGCCGTTCCAAAAACAGCAAAATATTGCAAATCATACTTTTCACAAATCGTTTGTAAATCTTGTAACATCTCTAATTGTAAAGCGTGAAGTCTTTCAAGTACTTTCGGCTCGTATTCTTTATTCCTCTTTATATTTTCCATTATTTTCCATCTCTCTACAAAATAGTTTTTATAATTGGTATTTTTTTAGTCCTGCAGTAATTATCATTCCCATCACAAATACCACAATCTCCAAAATAATCATGCTGATTATCGGGTGATACGATTCCTGATATCATCAAAAATACCGGAACTGAAAATTTGCTTAGAAAAAATATGAATACACTTACACACCATGTTTTTCCACCTGGAACATAATCCCAAAACACATATGACATAGTATGATTAACAATCACAAAAAAGCAAGCTATTATTCTCATAAGTTCAAGATATATCTTTTTATTTTTCATATTATTCTTCCAATCAGCAATATATAATCTAAATTATTATATCACATTTGGTGCAATAGGTAAAGAAAGACTGTTGCACTAACCAAGTTAGCGCAACAGTCTCTTTTCATCACAAGTTTTTAATTTTATCGAACCCAAACTCCTTCTGAATCGAACCAATATGTAGTTCCACCAATTTTTCTTTGACCAGTGTATAATCTTCCACTTGCTGATGCATAATACCATTTTCCCCAACGGTAAATCCACCGATTTTTAATCAAATGTCCATTATCATCAAACATATAGATATTATCTAAGTTATCCCTGAATAGACCATCAGCCATTCTTCCATACTCAAAACAATATCCATTTAACCAACCATTTACTGGAGTACCATTGCTAAAATAATACCAACTATATTCACCGTATTCTTTCAAATGATACCATCCATCTGTTAAAACAGTTCTAATACCATTCTCATCATAATATACATTCTGTGGTCCTATGTCAAGATTTAGTACAAGTTAAAATGAGAAATTTCTCCCCATTTTAACCTGCCAGAAGCTCAGCCTCAGTGTTCGTTCTTTCATACACTTGTTCGAATTCGTTTGGCGACATATAGTTGCAATGGCTATGAATTCGTTTCGTATTGTAGAAAGCTTCCAGATATTCAAAAATCAACTGGTATGCTTGCTTATAATCACGGATTTTAAAGCGATTGAGCCATTCACGTTTGATAACAGAATGAAAGGATTCAATGCATGCATTATCCCACGGAAAAGCTTTCTTCGAGTAGCTACGCTGCATATTTTCGGTTGCTTTTTTATATTCCTTTGCAACATATTGGCTGCCACGATCCGAATGGATAATTAATGGTTGATCAATATTTCGGCGAGCTTTGGCTTTGTTTATAGTATCAATCACGCAGGATACTTCCAGTGTTTCTGAAAGTGTCCAGGCTATGATTTTTCTGGAAAATAAATCCATAATACTGATCAGATAGACAAATCCGTCTATTGTCCAGATGTAGGTGATATCCGAACACCAGAC
>OLVP01000341.1_pt1 | contig 41078 bp, 32 predicted proteins | sample 1673281 | NCBI WGS metagenome assembly OLVP01 (sample SAMEA3178940, study PRJEB25190) | human gut metagenome | biome: human gut; feature: human-associated habitat; material: faeces | place: Austria | collected 2013
AAAGCTTACTGGGAACACCCCTGCATAGCAGGGGGTTTTATTGGTTTTAAACCAAAAAGAAGGAACATCTGAAACCCTGATTCCAGATATTCCTTCCAATATCAAATCTAAAAACCTAGATTATAACCCGCATGTTTAAAATATTATGCTTCTGCTTTTTCCACGTCAACTATTGCTGCCTTCTGCATTGGTATTCTGCAGTTTTTGTTTCCACCAAACTCAACAATAACTGTTTCTTCCTGAACATCAATAATCATTCCGTAGAATCCGCTTGTGGTTAAAACACTATCACCGATTTCAACACTATCCATTAAAGCTTTCTGCTTTTTTTCCTGTTTCTTCTGTGGTCTGATAGCGATAAAATACATAAATCCAATAATAATTACAACATATGCAATCATTATAAGTATTCCCTGACTTGAGCCTGAACCTGCTGCTACTAAAACTGGCATAAAACCTACCTCCTAATTCTTGTCGTTTTCTTTAAAACCTTCCAGTTTATTATTTTTATACTCACTGTATCTTCCGGCTTTTATAGCCTCTCTGATTTCCTCCATCATTGTATTATAAAAATATAAATTATGCAATACACACAAACGCATTCCCAACATTTCTTTAGCTTTAAGTAAATGTCTGATATATGCTCTTGTATGATATTTACATGCCGGACACTGACATCCTTCCTCTATCGGTCTGTCATCAGTCTCATACTTTGCATTAAACAAATTGAGCTTTCCTGCATTAGTATAAACATGACCATGTCTTCCGTTTCTTGAAGGATATACACAATCGAAAAAGTCAACTCCCCTCTCAACTGCCTCTAATATATTAGCCGGTGTTCCTACACCCATAAGATAAACCGGCTTGTCTCCCGGAAGATATGGAACTACCTTTTCAATAATACGGTACATTTCCGCATGACTTTCCCCAACTGCCAGACCGCCTATGGCATAACCATCTAAATCAATATCAGAGATGGCTTTTGCATGCTCAATACGGATATCATCATATATCCCCCCTTGGTTGATTCCAAAAAGCATCTGATTTTTGTTTATTGTATCCTCAAGACCGTTTAAACGATTCATTTCCTTTCTGCATCTTTTAAGCCATCTTGCAGTTCGTGCAACTGAATTTTCAATATAGTCTCTTGAAGCCACACTGGAAGGACATTCATCAAATGCCATGGCTATGGTTGATGCAAGATTTGACTGAATCTGCATACTTTCTTCCGGTCCCATAAAAATCTTTCTTCCATCTACATGAGAGTTAAAATAAACTCCTTCTTCTTTTATTTTTCTAAGACCAGCCAGAGAAAAAACCTGAAATCCACCTGAGTCTGTAAGTATGGGCTTATCCCAATTCATAAACCTGTGTAAGCCCCCAAGCTGCTTAACTATCTTATCTCCCGGTCTTACATGAAGGTGATAAGTGTTAGATAATTCCACCTGTGTCTTTATTTCCTTTAAATCTTCTGCAGCTACTGCACCTTTTATGGCTCCTGCCGTACCTACGTTCATAAATACAGGAGTTTCAATAGTGCCATGCACCGTTTCAAACCTACCGTACTTTGCTGACCCATCTTTTGCTAGAACTTTAAACATATTATACCTGCTTTATTATATTATACTCAAAAATGCGTACATTTATATTTTATAACATTATTTTGATATATTTTCAATATGTAAACAAACCAAAAATGTATTTTCTAGTCAAACATTAAGTTGACACCTGTTTTGGGATATTGTTATACTGTTATAGGCGATTTTACGGAAAGGAGACTTGCTATATGGCTGGTTCAACATACGGAAATATTTTCAAAATTACAACATGGGGTGAATCCCACGGCAAGGCATTAGGTGTTGTTGTAGATGGATGTCCTGCGGGACTTGAATTAAACGAAGATGACATACAGAAGTTTTTAAATAGAAGAAAACCCGGTCAGTCAAAATATACAACCCAACGAAAAGAAGATGATAAGGTCGAAATACTTTCAGGTGTATTTGAAGGAAAAACAACCGGTACACCTATTTCAATGATTGTAAAAAATAAAGACCATCATTCTGCGGATTATAGTGATATTGCTTCATATTACAGACCGGGACATGCAGATTATACATTTGATGCCAAGTACGGATTTAGGGATTATCGTGGTGGTGGACGTTCCTCCGGTCGCGAAACCATCGGACGTGTTGCTGCCGGTGCCATTGCCTCAAAAATTCTTGAGAAGCTTGGCATTGAGATGCTAACATATTCTAAGAGTATTGGCAATGTTGAAATAGATTACAAAAAATTTAACAAAGATGAAATTGAGAAAAATCCTGTTTATATGCCTGATTCAGATGCTGCAAAAGCAGCTGAAAAAATTTTGGGCGAAAAAATGGCTGAAATGGATTCATGTGGTGGAATAATTGAATGTATTGTAAACAATATGCCAGCGGGAATTGGCGAACCTGTATTTGACAAGCTTGATGCTAATATTTCCAAAGCCATTATGTCCATCGGTGCCATTAAAGGCATTGAAATAGGTGACGGTTTTGAAGTTGCCAAAATGTCAGGCTCAACGGATAATGATGGATTCAGCATTGAAAACGGTGTTATTTCCAAGACATCTAATCACGCCGGTGGAATTTTAGGTGGAATGAGTGATGGCTCTTCTATTGTGGTACGTGCAGCAGTTAAACCTACACCATCTATCGCAAGAACGCAACAAACCATTAATAAATCCGGTGAAAACATTGATATTAACATAAAAGGCCGTCATGACCCGATTATTGTTCCCCGTGCAGTGGTTGTGGTGGAATCAATGGTTGCCGTTACTCTTGTAGATATGCTTTTTACGGGAATGACTTCTAAGTTAGATAAAATAATAGACTTTTACAAATAAAAACTATTTATACTAGAAATCCTTAGCAAAACCTAATCTTTGCTAAGGATTTTTTCATATATCAGCCCCATTACAAACCATAACGGAGCATAATCTAACCGAACAACTCCTTTTATATTATATTTCGCACTACTATAATCCCACGGACAATTGTTACTTTTCTTTAACAGGCTTCCTGACACAAATTCCACCAGAAATATTCCTGCTGTATAAACTGCTCCCCTTTCCACCATTGGTTTATTATAAGCTTTAAGTTTTTTACTAATTGGCTTAATCACTGATGCCATACCATATATTGGAAACATCCATATGGATGTCTTTCCTATAAGCTTATAATTTTTTTCTTTAAAACAAGAGGCTGATGTAAAGAGTACCTCAATACACCAGCCTGTTATTCCACATTTTATAAAATCTCTGTTAATTACACTCTTCATATGTGTAATTATTTCCAAAAATATGAATCTTATTCATATAACGGATACTTGTCTGTTAATGTCTTAACCTTTGCCTTAACCTTTTCGCAATTACCTGTTAAATCACTTGCAATATCAGCCATACACTCTGCAATAACATCCATATCCTCTGTATTTAAGCCTCTTGTAGTTACAGCAGGTGTTCCAATTCTGACACCACTGGTAATACCCGGCTTCTGAGGGTCATTCGGAATGGCATTTTTATTACATGTAATGTTTGCGGCATCAAGAGCTATTTCAAATTCTTTACCTGTAATATTCTTGCTTCTTAAGTCAACTAACATTAAGTGGTTATCGGTACCACCTGATACAAGGTCAAAACCTCTGTCAGTAAGACCTTTTGCCAATGCCTGGGCATTATCTACAATATTCTTTGCATATACCTTAAATTCAGGAGATAATGCTTCCTTAAGGCAAACTGCCTTTGCAGCTATAACATGCATCAAAGGTCCACCCTGAATACCAGGGAATACTGCTTTGTTTAATTTATGTTCTAAAGCAAACTCTTCACTTGAGAGAATAAGTCCGCCTCTAGGTCCTCTTAATGTCTTATGGGTAGTTGTTGTAGTAACATGCGCATAAGGAATAGGGCTCATATGCTGACCACCTGCCACAAGACCTGCAATGTGTGCCATATCTACCATTAAATATGCTCCCACTTCATCTGCAATCTCTCTGAATTTCTTGAAATCTATCTTTCTTGGATAAGCACTTGCACCTGCCACAATAAGCTTTGGCTTAGCTTCAAGTGCTATTCTTCTTACTTCGTCGTAATCTATAAATCCATTCTCATCTACGCCGTATGATACTACGTCAAAATATGTTCCTGACATATTTACAGGTGAACCATGGGTAAGGTGTCCGCCAGCATCAAGACTCATACCCATAACCCTTTCTCCCGGTTTTACCAATGCGAAAAATACAGCCATATTTGCCTGTGCACCTGAATGAGGCTGAACATTGGCGTATGTACATCCAAATAATTTCTTAGCTCTTTCTCTTGCCAATTCTTCCACTACATCAACGTATTCACATCCGCCGTAATATCTCTTTCCCGGATATCCTTCTGCATATTTGTTTGTAAGGTGGCTTCCCATAGCTGCCATTACACCTTTGCTTACAAGATTTTCAGAAGCAATAAGTTCAAGATGTGAACGCTGTCTTCCAAGTTCATCTTCCATTGCTTTAGCAACCTCTGCATCTGCATTTTTAATTTCATCAAATGAAAACATAATAAAACCTCCATATATTTATAATCAAACGACACTTAAGCCGATTTTTTCCCTTATTACTTTACCATAACCTTCTATATTTTTAAACTAATTTTTTAATTTTGTTCTATTTTAATCCGAAAAATAATATTTATTAAGGTAAAACTAAAGGAGGATACTATGTACAAAATTCTTGCATTTGACAACGGTCAGCCGGCTATACTTTACCACAACGGACATAACGTATATATGTATACGGCAATTAGAGGACATATCCACCCTGAGGGGATTATTTTTAATGACGTAAAAGATGACTTTAGAATTTATGATGGTAATAAAAAATACGCCTTCTATATATCCACCGACAATAAAATAAAAACTGCAACCTTGTCGGGGAATCATTTTATGGAGTTTTTATCCATTCCTTTAGAAGACAGCAAAAACGGGCGTACTATTGTAAATGTTTCACCTATAATGTGCGAAAATGAACTTTACATATTTTATTGTACTCACAATAACCATAGCAATTTCTGTGATGTTTATTATCTGCTTTGCTCTGCACCAAACCATACATGTCTCATTAAGCGTAACATTAAAAATTATAATGACTTCGATGTGGTAAGCTCTAACAGGAAAACCTATATCATTTTGCAAAATGACTGCTACTACTTAAGTAAAAACGGAACCATTACAACAATTACAAAAAACGGACCTGACAATGTGAATTTAGCTGCTAACGAAACCATTGAACAATTAAAAGATTCATTATCGGAAAAAAGCAGTGAACTAATTAAATGTCAAAAGCAGATTTATGAAAAAAACATGGAAATATCTAATCTTAAATATACAAAAAAACAGCTTTCCAGACAGTGTGAACAACTAAGCAGTTATGTTGGAAAGCTTCAGGATGAATTAAGGAGAATAAAATTTATGTAAATCTCACAAAAAACTTTAGGCATTTGAATTTTAACATTGCAACTTTTACATAACTTTTTTATAATTATATTGCTGTGTTGTATAATGTGATGTTTTTTTCATTATACAGCAGTATTTTATTATTATATTTTATGAGGGGGTTTTATGCAATGAAGTCAACATTCAAAGCACTATTTCTCGCGCTTACAATGGCATTGTTTGTCCTGCCTGCAGTAAGCACAAACGCTGCGGATATTAACAATATCCCGGCACCGGATTACACACTGAAATATACAGTTGATAAATCCGACACATTTATTTTCTCCTATAACGTAAAGGATTTTGGTGCAGTAAGTGACGGCGTTACTGATAACACTAATATTTTCCAGAAATTGCTTAATAAACTTGGCGATTTAGGCGGAGGTACCTTATATGTACCAACCGGAAAGTACGTTATAAAGGGAAATCTTACTATTCCAAAGGGTGTAACTTTACGTGGTGACTGGACAAAGCCATCAAAGAACAACGCATTACCTGATGGGACTTTACTAATGGCGTATACAGGTAAAAACGGCAACGAACGTTCTACGCCATTTATTGAAATGGCACCTGAAACAGGTGTTATGGATCTTGCAATATGGTATCCGGAACAGGATGCGAATAATGTTGTACCATATTCTCCTACTATCAGATATGGTTTAAACAATTACTTCGGAAACGAGTATTGTAACACAAGAAACGTAACTTTAGTCAACTCATACATAGGTATTCTTTTCAATTATGATAACGGTGGAGCTTCTCCTGTTGTTTACAATTTGTACGGAACAACTCTTTACAAAGGTATTGAAATTGACAAAATTGCCGATGTTGGACGAATTGACGGAGTTCACTTTTCACCTGATTACTGGACAAACTCAGGTTTTTCAAACGCTCCATCAAACAAGACTTCTTTCGAGTCTTACATGAAGGAAAAATCAACCGGTATTGTTATGAGACGAAACGACTGGTCATACACATGTAACATTAACATTGATGGTTATATGTGTGGATATGATTGTGAAAAAACACTTTCAGCCGATGACAATGCAACTCCTAACGGTCACCATTACAATTTCAACATAAAAAATTGTAAGACAGGTATCATGATTAATGCTACAAACAGCGTTGGTATCTTATTTGATAAAATCAAACTTACTAACTGTGAAACAGGTATCAGCTTAGGTGATGGTACTTCTGATGTTGCCCAGTTCTTCGACACAACAATTGCTGCATCAAAGTATGCTCTTAGAACTTCTACCACATCAAATACCAAGGTAATTTTTAACAAGTCAAACGTTAAATCAGGTCAGGTATCAATTAACGGTGGTACCCTTACAGCTAACAGTTGTGAGTTTAACAACTTAGCTCCACAGCTATACTTTGGATTATCGGGTCGTGGAATCATAAAGGGATGTTCATTTAAAAACGGAAGAAGCATTTCTAATAATTCAATTTATGAAATCACATTTTCAGATAAAGCTGATATAACAAGTGTTGAAGATTTTCCTGAAATATCATTTGATTTCCATGTGCCAAACAGATATGTATTATATGATGTAACAAAAGCACCATACAATGCAAGCACCTCTTCTAACGATAATACTTCTGCTATTCAGGCAGCCTTAAATCAGGCTTCAGCAGATGGTGGCGGTATTGTATTTATTCCAAATGGAAAATATAAGGTAAGAGGTCATTTAGATGTACCTTCAAATGTTGAATTAAGAGGAAATGTTGATTTACAGACAGTACCTCACGGTTCAGGAACTATATTAGAAGCATACGAAAACAGAAACAATCCTAACGGCTCATGTTTCATTAACCTTAAAGCTAATGCCGGACTTAGAGGTATCGTAGTTGATTACCCTGAACAGGTATTTGATGGTTCTGAATCATGGATGCCTGCTGAATATCCTTATACTATTCAGGGACAGGGAGCTAACATTTATGTTATTAACTCATCAGTAAGAGCTTCTTATAAGGCACTTGATTTATTTACATATAAGTGTGACAACCATTACGTTGATTTCTTAGGCGGTCACTGTTTTAACGTAGGTGTTAAAGTTGGTAACAACTGTAAAAACGGAAAATTATTCAACCTTATGTTTAACGTTATCGTTTATGCATGTGGTAATGAAAGCAAATTCGGAAGCTTTACCAATATGCCTAACGGTGTAAGTAATGCTCCATTATACAGTTATGGACTTAAATATTTAGATTTCCTTATTTTAGGAGATTGTACAAACGAAATTCTTTATAATGATTTCCACTATGGTTCAGCCCATGGTTTAGTGCTTCAGAACGAAGGAAATGGTGGTCCGTCCGGTTCATCAATGGGTATGGGTATTGATGGTTCAAGTAATTCAATTTATGCCGGTGCCGGAACAAACAAGAGTTTCGATTTATATAATTCACAGGTTGTTGCCCTTAGCAACGTAACAAACGATACATCATACTACTATCTTGATAGTAATTCAGGTATTACTTTAACCCTGTACAACTCAGATTATTGGGGACAGGCATATTATGGCATTAATGCACAGCCTTCTTCAAACACAACATTGAATTTAGTTGGTGCCCACTTCCAGAATCCTGGTCAGAATACTTTTGCAAGTATGTCTGGAAGTAATGCAAATATCATTTCTTCTAACTTAAATCAGAATGGAAATGGTTTTGTAAATTCAGTAAGCGAATCACATATTTCCATAAGTGGTTCCACTGTAAACAACAGAGACAATGCCACAACATCCTTTAAATTATGGGATAGTAACCAGAGCGCTTATGCATCTCTTTCATCTGATGGCTTACTGTCAAATATTTCACGTTCAGGTTGGGTAGCTTCTGCTTCTGCTAATAACGGAAATGCATATAAAGCCTTAGATGCCAATATTGGAACAAGATGGGATACAGCCGGTGGTCAGGTATATGGACAGTGGTTTACTGTTGATTTTGGTAAAATATACCAGTTTAATACATTAATTCTTGATACAGCTACAAGTACATCTTCAGATGCTCCTGCAAGCTATGAAATTTACGTAAGTAACGACGGAAATAACTGGGGTGGTGCTATTGCATCCGGTTCAAGTTCAAGTGGCGTAATAACATTCAATACTCAGAATGCCCGTTATGTTCGTGTAATGCAAACCGGTTCAAAAGGAAATTACTGGTCAATTCACGAATTCTATGCTTTAAATTCAGCAGGTGGAAATGATTTACCAAATGGAACTGTTGACACCGGAGAAATTGATACTCCTGATCCAGTTGATCCAATCACAATTAGTAATTTAGTTAAGATTGAAGGCTACCAGATTAGCTCACAACTTAAAGGTTTCAGAGTAATTTCTTCGGTTGAACCAATTATCAACAACTTAAGTGTTGTGTCTTATGGTAATATTTACGGGTATGCTGATATGGGTGTTACAGATTCAGATATGGTTATTGATTCAACAAATCAATATGTAGCTAAATATGAAGCAACACAGGCAGGTATTATCGACCGAAAGTTCGGTTCATCTGACACTGCTACTTACTTCGTGAGAACAATGACTAATAACGGAACTACTGCCGCTGCTTACAATGCCAACTATAAAGTTAGAGCATATGCTGTTTTATCAGATGGTTCTGTTGTATACAGTAAAGTTTATAATTACTCTATATACAAAGTTGCAAGAGTCCTTTACGATTTATGTCGTATGCCTAATGCAGCTTCACACCAGTACCTCTACAATGATATTTTATCTGTAGTTGACAACAATTACAAAAAAGTAGACTATGACTGGGGTTCAACAATTGTAAAGAAGTAAATTACAACTAAAATTTAAATTAGGTAAATAAAAAACAGCTGAGGCCCACGAATAATAATCGTTGTGTCTCAGCTATTTTTATTTAATCCGGGTAAAATCTCCATGCTTCCCAGTGCGAAGCAATTCTTCCCGATGGTCACTGGCTACAATCAAAACATTTTCACCTATTTCAAGCTGCCCTAAAACTATTTTATCATTTGCCACTTTATAAAAAAAGCTGTTTGATTTTATATACCCTTTTATGCTATTTATATGCTCATATACAGAAACGTATATACTGTCTTCTTTCCCCATTACCCCTGTTGTATATGCACTTATTAATACAGTACCCTGACTCTTAGCAATAACTTGTCCATTTTTGTCTATGCTAGCTACACTCTCATTACTACTACTCCAATTAATATCTTTTATTGTATCAGGCAAAATATCTGCATTTAATTTAATTTTATCATTTAACTTAATTGATAAATCTTCTTCCTTTATCTTTAATGACTTTGTAATAATATCAAGATTATTCTGGGAAGTATAAAAAGAAATAAACAATTTTTCAGTATATGTATTACCATTTCTATGCTCTGCAAAAAAGCATACACCGCCCCGGAATGTACAAATTCCAACACAATGTATGCTTTTATAATTTATTATATATATATTTATTTTTTAATAATTGCAATGTCCAGTTCTTCTAACTGTTTGTCGTCAACTTCCCCCGGTGCGGCAGTCATAAGACATGATGCATCCTTTACCTTAGGGAATGCAATTACCTCACGGATATTATCCTCACCTGACATATGCATAACCAATCTGTCAAGTCCGTATGCAAGTCCTGCGTGTGGAGGAACGCCATACTTGAAAGCATCTAATAAGAAACCAAACTGTTCATGAGCAGCCTCAGGTGTGAAACCTAATGCTTCAAACATCTTTTCCTGAATGTCAGCCTGATGTATTCTCACACTTCCGCCACCTATTTCTGAACCATTTAATACAATATCATATGCTTTAGCACGGACTTTTCCTAATTCGTTGCTGTCAATATACTTAATATCTTCTTCCATAGGCATTGTAAACGGATGATGCATTGCTAAAAATCTGTTTTGCTCATCAGACCACTCAAACTGTGGGAATTCAACAACCCATAAGAAGTTAAATTTGTTCTTATCTATAAGTTCTAACTGTTCACCTAACTCTAATCTAAGTGCTCCTAAAACATTCCATACAACCTTATTTTTATCAGCGGCAAATAACAGCAGATCACCTCTTTCACCATCCATGGCTTTAACAAGATTGTCTAACTCTTCTTCTGTCATAAACTTTGCAAAGGATGACTTATAAGTGCCATCTTCATTAATGCAAAGATATGCCAAACCTTTAGCACCATTTCCTTTTGCCATATCAACAAGCTTGTCTATTTTCTTTCTAGGCATTGCTCCCTGACCTTTAACATTTAAACCTCTAACCGTACCACCGTTTTCTATAGCTCCGGTAAATACTCCAAAACCACAATCTTTTACTACGTCAGTAACGTTTACGATTTCCATTCCAAAACGTGTATCAGGTTTATCTGAACCATATCTGTCCATTGCCTCCTGCCATGTCATTCTTGGAATAGGAAGCTGAACGTCAACGTCAAGTATTTCCTTAAACAAAGCCTGCAACAATCTTTCGTTTACATCAATAACATCGTCAATATCCACAAATGAAAGTTCCATGTCAACCTGTGTAAACTCCGGCTGTCTGTCTGCTCTTAAATCCTCATCTCTGTAGCATCTTGCAATCTGAATATATCTGTCAAATCCTGAACACATTAAAAGCTGTTTATACAGCTGTGGAGACTGTGGCAATGCATAAAATGCTCCGGGATGAATACGGCTTGGGACAAGATAATCTCTTGCGCCTTCCGGTGTACTCTTACATAATGTAGGTGTCTCAATTTCAATAAAGCCTTCATTTGCCATAAATTTTCTTATAGATGTAGTTACATCACTTCTTAGCTTAAGATTTCTCTGTAAATGAGGCTTTCTTAAATCCAAATATCTGTATTTAAGTCTTAATTCCTCTCTTGTATTTGAATCCTCTTCTACCGGGAATGGAGGTGTATCTGCCTCAGATAAAATACGCAATGTGTCAACTGTAACTTCAATGTCACCTGTAGCCATTGTCTGATTTATTGCGCCATCACGCTTTCTAACTGTGCCTTCTGCCGCAATAACATATTCGCTTCTTAGTTCTTTTGCCTTTTCAAAAACTTCACCGTCATTTTCGTTAAAAACTAACTGTAACAAACCTGAGCGGTCCCTTAAATCTATAAATATAAGACTGCCTAAATTTCTTCTCTTCTGAACCCAGCCCATAACAGTTACTTTTTCACCAATATTTTGGTTGCTAACTTCTGTACATCTGTGACTTCTGTGAAGTCCCTGCATTGATTCTGCCATATTGTATACTCCTCCTCACTATTTAAGTGGATTTTTATAAAATTCTTTAAATTCATTATATCCCTGAGCCATAAGCTGCTCTTTCTGGAACTTTTTATTCTTGTTCATTCTTGTTACAAGAACCTGCTTACCACTCTTTCTTTCTTCCTGGGCATTAGCAATAACATCACAAAGTGCATCGCCGCTTACGCCTTTTTCTATAAGATAAACAACCTTATCATAGTCTTCCGGAATCTTAAATCCCTGTTCCATAAGTAATAAAACAATTCTTTCAAACCCAATTGAAAAACCGCATGCCGGAACATCGTGACCTGTAAATTTACCAACCATCTTGTCATAGCGTCCGCCACCTCCACAGCTTCCTCCAAACTCGGGAATGGCAATTTCAAAAATTGTTCCTGTATAATAAGACATTCCACGTACCAAAGTAGGATCAAACACAATCTCAAAATCAGAAGACTTTGTTGCTCTTACACTTTCAATAATTTCATTCATCCATTCTTTTACGTCATCTCCCATATAATCTCCCAGTTTTTCTGCAAGATAAGCTATAGGGTCTTTTTGTCCTTCGAGTTCCTTAAATAAATCTGTATATTTTCCTACAGCCTCCGGTGAAAATTCATATTTAATTAATTCTTCTTTTACACCTTCAAGACCGATTTTGTCCATTTTATCAAGAATAATGAATACGCTGTCATAAGATTCCTCCGGGAAACCACTATACGCAGCCATAGCCTTTAATATTCTTCTTTCATTTATTCTGATTTGGAAATTTTTAAATCCCAACTTTCCAAGAGTTGTTGTTGTTGCAAGAATAAGTTCTATTTCAGCCAGATTGCTTGGATCACCTAATATATCAATATCGCACTGCATAAACTGACGATATCTTCCCCTTTGAGGTCTGTCTGCTCTCCAGACATTTCCCATTTGAAGTGCCTTAAAGGGTGATGGCAAATCATTAGCATTTTTTGAATAATATCTTACAAGAGGTACTGTTAAATCATATCTTAATCCATTATCAACTAAATCCATCTCTTCCTTAGCTGTTTCAAGATTTAATTTTTCTCCTCTTTTTAAAATCTTAAATATAAGTTTCTCGTTTTCACCACCCTGCTTGCTTGTGAGATTTGAAATATTCTCAACACAAGGTGTTTCAATTTGTGTAAAACCAAAAGCTTTATATGTATCCTTAATTACATTCTGTACATAATTTCTAATTTTCATTTCTTCAGGAAGAATATCTTTCATTCCTGTAACGGGTTTCTTACTTAAAGCCATTTTACCACTCCTTTTAATGTTTTTTCCAACTATACAATTTTACTATTATTAATCCAATTTAACAACCTTTTTTCTTTCAATCATTTCATCAATTCTATCTATATATAAATCTACATTTTTCAATGTATCAATTCTTTTTCCTTCTTTTCTGTCTTTAGACAGCAATTTAGTTACCGCTCCTGCACCGGCAGCCCACACATTCTGATAATCACCCATCATTAAAATGTTGTAAATTCCTTCCTTTCCAACCTTAGAATAACCTACATTTTCCTGATTACCAACCATATTTTTCTGTCTGTACATATAATATGGAACCATTTCCATTTTTCCGGCATATTCTTCCGTTATTTTCATTAACCTGCTACTGTTTTCCATGGTCATGTCGCAATATCTGTCCTTTTCCACATTAAGTCTTGAAGCCCTTTTTAAAGCAAGAGAATGAACTGTAATTCCGTCAGGATTTAGTTTAATAGCTTCTCCCATGGAGTATTTTACCATTTGGGCGTTTTCTCCCGGCAGTCCCACAATAAAATCCATATTGATGTTATCCATACCGCATTTTCTTGCAATGGCAAATGCTTCTTTTACGTGAGAAACAGTATGCTTCCTACCTATAATTTCCAATGTTTTCTCATTCATGGTTTGAGGGTTTATGGATATTCTGTTTACTCCATGCTTTTTTAGAACCATTATCTTATCTTCAGTTATACTGTCAGGTCTTCCTGCCTCCACTGTAAATTCAACTACCGTGGAAAAATCAAAATTATCCTTCAAGGCATTTATAAGCCTGTCTAACTGATTTGGTTCAAGGGTAGTGGGAGTTCCTCCACCGATATATACCGTATTTAGTTCCCTGTTTTTTAGCTTTATTCCAAGATATTTAATTTCCTTTATAACTGCATCTAAGTATAAATCAACTTTTTTTCTGTATTTTTCTATTGGAAATGAGGTAAATGAACAATACAAACAGGTTGTAGGACAAAAGGGTATCCCTACATACAAACTAAATCCATGTTTATAATTTATTTTTGACAAAATCTGTCGCTCTCTGTCAGCTATATCTATTGCCAGATTTAACTTCTCATCAGATATCAAATATGTTTCTTTCATATAAGACATAATTTCTTTCCGGCTAATGTCTTCTTCCAGCATCATCTCCGGAATCTTAGATGGCCTTATCCCTGTAAGTGTTCCCCAGGGAAGTTTCTCTTTCGTATCTGCACTTAACAGCTTATATAACAGTTTCTTTAATATATTCTTAGTTTCTCTTCTGTCTGAAAAATCACAAAACATTTCACCTTCTACAGGCTCTTTTTCCTTACTCCACACCGAAATACATATCTTGTTTTTTTCATATTTTACAGATATTTTCCGGTATGAATTTTCAACCCTGTCATTAATTTTAAAGGGATGACCGGTATAAAATGCCTGTACAAGTGATTGTACGTCATATTCAAACTGTGCCGGTTCTATTTGTATATCAATCATTAATAGTACACCTTTTCGCTGTCAATATTTGTTATGTTCATGTGTCCCGGATATACCTCTGTCTCTCCCGGTAAAACCAGAAGTTTGTTTTTAATGGACTTAATTATATCAGATTCACTTCCTCCCGGAAAATCCGTTCTTCCCCTGCTTGCCTGAAACAGGGTATCTCCGCTAAATAAAACCTGCTCCTCTTCAATATAAAAGCATCCGCTTCCCGGAGTATGTCCAGGAGTAAGAATATATTGTATATCAAATCCCGCTACCTGAAAGTTTTCACCATCTTCTAAAAACTTATCTCCATTAACTTTTACAGATTCTCCAAACATAGACGACAGATTCATTCTGCTGTCTGTAAGGACTTTTTCCTCTTTTGCCCCTACAATCACAGGAATATTATATCTTTCCTTCAGTTTATTTACGGCTCCGATATGATCAAAGTGTCCATGGGTAAGCAATATTGCCTTTGGAATCATTTCCAGTCTGCTTACATTAACTGAAATTTTCAGTTCGTCATCTCCCGGATCCACAATAAATCCCTCTTTTGTATCCTTATTCATACAAATATAGCAATTTGTATAGCACTCGCTTACAGTAACACTTCTAATCATTATCTTAGCCATATCAAATCTCCTAATCTTTTATTAACTGCTTGTTCTTTCAATGTCAATTATACTGTCAATGGTTCTTATTTTTGCAATAAGACTATTTAATTCATCTGTACCCTGAATGGCAAAAGTCATTGAAATAGTGGCAATGTCGGACTTACTTGTTCTACTGTTAATACTGTTTACGTCAATATTTCTCTCTGTAAATATCTTTGACAGGTCAGTAAGTATTCCCACACGGTTATGGGCATATATAACGATTTCCGTCATATACTTTCCATCCTGCTCTGATTCGTCAGCAGCCCAGCTTGCCTCTATAAGCCTTCCTCGTTCAATATCCGGAAGATTTATAATATTTACACAATCGGTTCTGTGTATAGAAACACCTCTTCCTCTGGTGACAAATCCCACAATTTCATCTCCCGGAACCGGACTACAGCATTTTGAAAATCTTACAGCCACATCATTCATTCCCTCAACAATAATGCCGCTTTTTGATGAATTATGTTTCGTTCCCTGCTTGTTTCCATTAGCTTCATTTAAAACATCTTCATCTGTAATTTCAATTTTATGGTCTTTATTGTATTCGTCTAAAAGCTTGTTTACAATCTGACCTTCCTTTAATCCTCCATGACCTATAGATGCCACTAGCGAATCCCATTCCTTGTAGCTATACTTAAGCCTTACCTTATCCATATATTCAGGCTTAAATATTTCTGACATTACTATGCCTTTAGACTTACAATACTTTTCTATAAGTTCACGACCTTTAACAATATTTTCCTCTTTATTTTGCTGTTTAAACCACTGGTTTATTTTGTTCTTTGCCTGAGTGCTTTTAACAATTTTTAACCAGTCCATACTAGGGCCCGTGGAATTATTAGAGGTTACAACTTCTACACGGTCACCGTTTTGTATTTTATAATCAATGTTTACCATTTTTCCGTTAACACGGGCACCTACCATCTTGTTTCCTACGGCACTATGAATACTGTAGGCAAAATCAATTGGCGTAGAACCGTTTGGAAGATTTTTAACATCTCCATTAGGTGTAAAACAGTAAACTCTCTCTGAGAACATATTAAGGTCATCTTTAAGTAAATTTAAAAATTCCTTGTTATCTGACAAATCTCTCTGCCATTCAAGAATCTGCCTTAACCAGCTAATCTTCTGTTCCTCATTATCTCCCTCACCTGTGATATTTTCTTTATATTTCCAGTGAGCAGCGATACCATATTCAGCGGTTTTATGCATTTCGTATGTTCTAATCTGAATTTCAAAAGGCTGTCCGTTAGGTCCGATAAGGGTAGTATGTAAGGACTGATACATATTCTGCTTTGGCATGGCAATATAGTCCTTAAATCTTCCCGGAACCGGTGTATATTTCTCATGAATAATGCCTAATGCACCATAACATTCCATAACGCTGTCTACAATAATTCTAACAGCAAATACATCATATATCTGGTCTAATGTTTTATGCTGCATTGTCATTTTCTTGTAAATACTGAAATAATGCTTAACACGTCCGTCAATAGTAGCCTTAATTCCTGCTTTTTCTATATATCCTGCAACTTCAGCAATGAGATTACTCATAAATTCTTCTCTATGCTCAAGTCTTTCATGGACACCTTCAACTAGTTCCTTATATTTTTCAGGTTCAAGATATCTTAAGGCAAGGTCATCTAATTCTATTTTAATTTTAGAAATACCAAGTCTATCCGCGATTGGAGCATAAATATCCATTGTCTCCCTTGATTTTTCTTTTTGTTTTTCCGGTGTCATATATTGCAATGTACGCATATTGTGAAGCCGATCAGCTAATTTTATTAAAATAACTCTGATATCCTTTGCCATGGCAAGAAACATTTTCCTTAAGTTTTCAGCCTGTTTCTCTACCTTGTCAGTATCATAATCCAATCTGGTAAGTTTGGTTACTCCATCTACTAAATCTGTTACTTCCTCACCAAATTCCTTTATCATTATTTCCCTTGTGGCAGATGTATCTTCCATAACATCATGCAAAAGACCTGCCATTATGGATTCCTTGTCCAATTCCAGGTCTGCCAAAATAAGGGCAGTATGAAGAGGATGTATGATATAAGGCTCTCCGGATTTACGTTTCTGGTCACCGTGGAAATTTTTGGCAAAATTATACGCCTTCTCTATCATATGCAACTCATCTGCCGACGGATGATAATGTTTAATTTTGTCTATAAGTCTCCCGTATAATTCCTCAGGGGTTGCCTGTTCTTCTTCTTTTGGAATTACACCGTGATTTTCGATTTTTACATTGTTCATATTATTTCCCTTCATATGCTACAACTGAATCTACTCTATATCCTTCTAATTTCTCTCTACCTTTTAATCCTGCTAATTCCATAAGGAATACGCAACCAACTACAACTCCACCAAGTCTTTCTACTAAATCAATAGCTGCTTTTACTGTTCCGCCTGTGGCAATCAAATCATCAGTTATAACAACTCTCTGTCCCGGTTTAATGGCATCTACGTGAATTTCAATTTCAGCTGTACCATATTCCAAATCATATTCTTCTGAAATAGTTTCACAAGGCAGTTTACCTTTCTTTCTAACCAAAACAAAGCCTTTATTTAAAGCATACGCAATAGGTGTACCCAAAGCAAAGCCTCTGGCCTCTAAACCTACAACCACATCAAAATCCAGGTCTTTTACCTTATCTATCATGGAATCAATAGCTATCTTAAGCCCGTTAGGATCCTTCATTACTGTTGTAACGTCTCTGAAAATAATACCCGGTTCCGGAAAATCAGGTATGCTTCTAATGTACTTTTCTACCTCATGCATTTTATCTTCTCCTTCTTGCTATATAATTATTTATTTTATAGTTGTCATAATTATATATTACCACAACCCTTTTAACAAAATCTATCTATTATTATTTGTAAATTTATCCTTCCATTATACTCATTTATTTCCGGATAGTATGTTGCCATAATTTTCAAATTATTCTTTTGACCCTGAAGGGCCTTATTTACCTCTTCCTCACCGAATTTTTCAGACAAAAATGCCATAAAATCAACAGCACTGTTAAACTTAACTGCAGTCATTCTGTAATGATTTTGATTTTCTACAACCATTTTTATTACATTTCCTGATTTTCCCAGTATTTGCAAACTGATAATCTTTAGATTTTTTTCTGCAAAAACCGGCTTTTCATTGCCTTTTCCATAGGGCTTAATAACCTCTAACTGATTTACGAAATCCATTGTAATATATTCCAAAGGCAGGGCAATGTCAATCCATACCTTTAAATATAAATCTTCTTCCGTTAAATTACAATTTTCATTTAACATTTTTCTAAATAAATCTATATTTTTTTCTTCTAAAGATATTCCCGCTGCCATTTTATGACCACCAAATTTTGTAAGCAAACTTTTTACCTTTGTAAGTTCTGAATACATATCGTATTCCTCAATAGAACGACCTGATCCTTTAACTCCCTGTTCAGCATCTGTCAGGACAAACGTAGGCTTATTATACTTTTCTCTTACCCTTCCTGCAATAATTCCTGCAATGCTTTCATGACAGTCTTTAAGGTATAAAACCAATACTTTGTCATCCATATCCTGTGCCATTTCAATTGCTGTCATGGCTCCTTCATTAGTCATATCCTTACGTTCAGCATTTAATTCCACCAGTTCTTTTGCCAAAACTTCCGCCTTTTGAGTATCTATGCAATCTAATAACTCCGTGGCACGTTTTGCCGTGTCTAATCTTCCACTGGCATTTAGGCAAGGGCCTATAACAAAACCAAACTGATAAGATGAAAGATTATTTTTATCTAACTTACAGGCATTTATTAAAGCATTTATACCAATATCATTACAGTCTTTTAGTTTTTTAATGCCCTGTTTTACTATAATTCTGTTTTCTCCCTTTAAATCCACTACGTCACATACAGTTGCAATAGCAGCGTAAGGAAGTAACTTATATAATTCGTTTTTGCCTATGCCTTCTGTTTCAAACAATGCCGATATAAGCTGATATGCAACCATTGCTCCACACAGCTCTTTAAATGGATAGGGGCAGTCTGCCTGTTTGTGATTTACCACTGCATCTGCATTAGGAACAATATATTCTCTTTTTCCATCAGTTTCTTCAAAAGGTACCTCGTGATGGTCAGTAATAATAATATTCATTCCAAGAGATTTGGCATATTCCACCTGATTATAAGCTGAAATACCGTTATCACATGTTAAAATAGTATCAATACCGCTATCATAGGCATTTTTAATTAGTTTTTCGTTTATTCCATAGCCATCTTCTATTCTGTGGGGAACTACAAGGTCTATATTTGCCCCTAGCTTTTTTAATGACCTAAATAAAATATATCCGGAAGTTATTCCATCAACATCATAATCGCATATTATTCTTATTTTACTTTCATGACTGATTTTTATTCTTAGTATATCAACAGCCTTATCCATATCTTTAAAAAGCCATGGAGAACTTATTTTTTCCAAATCACCATTTAAATAATTATAGATGTCCTCGTCACCTATTACATCTCTGTTTCTAATTATCCTTGCAATTACCGGACTGATATGAAATTTTTCATAAATATGATTGAAATCTGCCCTTTTTGTCTGTAAAAACCATTTCTCTTTCATAATAATTATGCCTTGTTCCTAAATAGTATTGTAAAAAGAAAAACGGCACCACCATTTAGATGGTACCGTTAAATACTTCTTAATTATTTTTCTTTGTCGTACTGTTTACCTTTTAATACATACCATAATGCACCTGTAACAAATACTGATGAATAAGCACCGGCTACGATACCTACCATTAATGGTGTTGTAAACTCTTTAATTGATGAAACACCCATAACGAATATCATAAATACAGCAACAAATGTAGTTAATGATGTGTAGATACTTCTTGTAAGTGTTTCTGTGATACTTCTGTCAATAAGACCAATCATTGTTTCACCACGCTTCATAACTGCCTTATTTTCTCTAATTCTGTCAAAGATAACAATTGTAGCGTTTATTGAGTAACCTACTATTGTAAGAAGGCAGGCAATAAACGTTGTTCCAACTGTAAGTCTTGACAATGAATAGAAACCAACAACTATAAGCACATCATGAACTAATGCTATAACAGCTGCTAAAGCAAACTGAATATTCTTAAATCTTAACCAGATGTAAATCAACATACAAATTGTAGCAAGAGCTGTAGCAACAATGGCATCTCTTCTCATTTCAGCACTGATTGTATCTGAAATTTCTGTATCATTAAAGTTCTGCTCGTCATCCTTTGCCTGATACTTGTCAATCAAAAGCTTCTTAAATTCGTCCATTTCATCTGATGACATTTTCTTTGTCTTAATTGAGTATAAGCCCTTTGTACCTGTATCCTTCTGAGCCTGTACATCTGATGTATTTAATGTTTTCTGTATTTCAGGTTTAATTGTATCGTTGAATTCATCGATAGTGTAATCCTTATCAAACTGAACGCTTATAGATGTACCACCCTTAAATTCAATACTATAGTTAAATGCTTCATTTCCTGTTGCCACATTGTAAACAATTGAGCCTAAGCCAATAACAATAACAACTATTGAAATTGTAAACCAAGCTTTTCTCTTTTCAACAAATTTGATAACGTTCTTTGCTCTTTCCTTGCCATAAAATCCCGGTTTCTGAAATCCCATGTAATATAACATCCATACAATTCCTCTTGAAACAACAAGGGATGTAAATAACTGAATGAAGATACCTATTGCAAGTGTCATGGCAAAGCCCTGAACTGTTCCTGAACCTCTCCAAAGAAGAACTAATGCTGCAATAAGTGTTGTAACGTTACCGTCAACGATAGCTGATGTTGCTTTCTTAAATCCAATAGTGATTGCGTTCTTAACTGACTTACCGGCTGCAATTTCCTCTCTGATACGGGCATAAATAATAACGTTAGCATCAACTGCCATACCGATATTAAGAATAATACCTGCAATACCCGGAAGAGTAAGTGTAAGGTCAAATCCGTTAAGTGCAAGAAGCATTAATTCAACATATGATAATAATGCAAAACCTGCAGCAAGACCAGGCACTCTATATACGAAAAGTAAGAATAATACAATAATAACAAACGCTATCATACCTGCCTGAACACTCTTTGATAAAGCATCTCTACCAAGCTGTGCACTCTGAACACTATGACTTAATTCATCCAGTGAAAGATCAAGTGAACCAATCTTAATATTATCTGCAAGTGTCTGTGCTTCCTCTAATGTAAAGTTACCTGTGATTTGAGCCTGTCCACCGGTAATTGACTGATTAATTTTCGGGTCACTAAGAACCTCATTGTCATAAATAATGTATGACTGCTGTCCAACATTCTGAGATGTCATTTCACCAAAAGTTTTTGTTCCTGCTGTATTAAACTGTAGGTCTACAGCATTCTCTGCTTTTCCTGTCTTTTCATTAGTTGTTGCCTGACCTTTAGCATCTGAAACACTGTCACCTGTAAGCCATACCTTATAATATCCGTCATACTGTCCACCTGTTGTGTTCTTTAACTGGATATATTCCTTGTTTTTAAGTTGCTCATCTGTAGGTGTTGAATCAGCCTTTGTACAGAAATAAAGTGAACCCGGCTTACCTAATTCTTCAAGAACCTTGTCCGCATCATATGCACCCGGGATTTCAACTGTAATTCTATCATCACCCTGCTTATAAGCTGTAGCTTCTGTACTAAATGTATGAATTCTCTTCTCTAATTTTCCTCTTGTAGCTTCAAGAGAATCACTGTTTAACTTATCACGGTCATCTTTCGATACCTGATATGTAATGCTTACACCACCTTTAAGATCAAGACCCTGTGTAATATACTTAGCCTGTCCGTGATCCCCTACACCAAACAGAATCACATAACCGGCAAAAGCCATTACTGCAAGTGAAAGTATAAAAAATACAATCCCTTTAGTTTTGTTCATTTTAATTTTCATCTTTTAACCTCTTTCTTATCAGTCAGCGTCGGCTAACGCTGCTTTTATCATTATTGAGCATTCCACCCTTTTTCTCTGCATTTCACATCCGATATCATAAGCATCATTAATTGTGCCATGAAAATTATATGAGTTTGCAGCACAACCACCGCTGCAATAAAATCTTGCAAAGCAGTTTTTACATTTTTCTTTTGAATACACATTACAGTCTCCGAACGTGGAAACAATATCTTTACGGACAATTCCATCATTTACATTTCCCATAAGAAAATCTTCGTTTCCAACAAACTGATGGCATGGGTAAAAATCTCCCCATGGTGTAACTGCAAGATATTCAGTTCCTGAACCACATCCCGATAAGCGCTTATACACACATGGTCCCTGATTTAAATCAATCATAAAGTGGAAGAAATTAAAGCCTCTGCCTTCCTTCTCACGCTTTATGTATTCAAGTGCAAGTTTATCGTACTCTTCCATTATTGTCGGTAAATCCTCTTCCCTAATGGAATACGGATCTTCTTCCGGACCAACAACAGGCTCAATTGACATCTGTTTAAATCCTAAATCAGCAAAATGTTTTACATCTTCAGAAAAATCAAGATTATCTCTTGTAAATGTACCTCTTATATAATAATTGGTCTGATTACGGCTTTCTGCAAGCTTTTTAAATTTTGGAACAATAAGGTCGTAACTTCCTTTTCCGTTTCTAAATGGTCTCATTCTGTCGTTGACTTCCTTACGACCATCAAGACTAATTACTACGTTAGACATTTCCTTATTCAAATACTCCATAATCTCGTCGTTAAGAAGTACACCATTAGTGGTAAGGGTAAATCTGAATTTCTTGTTGTATGGCTTTTCTAACGAACGTCCATATTCAACTAACTGCTTTACAACCTCCCAGTTCATTAATGGTTCACCACCAAAGAAGTCTACTTCAAGGTTTACTCTATTGCCTGAATTTTTAACAAGAAAATCCAGGGCTTTCTTTCCATCCTCGAAGCTCATAAGTTCTCTTCTTCCGTGATACTCACCCTCCTCAGCAAAACAATACTTGCATGCCAGGTTACAATCATGGGCTATATGCAGGCACAAAGCCTTAACCACGGTCTGACGGTTCTCCTTAAACTTTTCAACAAACGGCTGATATATGTCTTCGGTAAACAGTTGTCCATCTTTTTTTAATTCTTCTATTTCGTCAATTGCCTCTAAAATATCGGACTCATTATACTTATCCTTCAGTTTATCAACAATTTCAGAAGAAGAAATATCTTCAAACAACTCTATAGCATCATATGTAACGTCGTCAACCACATGCACTGCGCCACTGTTAACGTCCATTACAATGTTATATCCATTGCTTTTATACTGATGAATCACTGTGACTTCCTCCCTTTTTAACGCATTATAACAGAGTCGAAAATTCGGCTCTGTTATAAAATAATGCCATATAAAATTTTATTTGTTTTCGCAAGTCTGGTTTCCTACTGTACAGGAAGTCTTGCATGCAGACTGACATGAAGTCTGGCACTCGCCGCATCCGCCTTTTTTCATTGTGTCCTTTAATGTTTTTGCATTTAACGTCTTAATATGTTTCATGGTAATCCTCCAAATCTATTTTGTGCTTATTTATGTAAAGCTGCACAAGTCTTAGGTTATTATATCACAATATGGTATTTTTTCAAACGTTTTCTTTATTGTATCAAAATCCTGTTAAAATCGTTTAAAATCATTCCCCTATTATCCTTTCTCCCCTTTAACTAAGCATTCCTCCTATTGTTCCTGCCACCACGGAAACAATACATCCTGAAAAGAGTCCTACACTTCCTGATGAGACGCTTCCTTTTGAAATTAGTGCTGTGAGAAAAATTATTGCAAAATAAATCAGTCCGGCTAATGCTCCCCACACAAATTTTCTGCTTTCCATAACCTTTCCTACTATCACGCCACCACAAAATGACGCAATTCCATAAATTATCAACACCATTATTTTTATTGTTGCCACAGAAGGTGAAATTTTAAGAACCACAAAAGCAATTAGCGCCAACAATACTGTACTTATAATCATTTGTATCAATGTTTCCTTTAAAAATATCACTGCAACTTTTTTCATAATTTATTTACCGGTAATACCAGCCTTTCCTAACGTTTATATAATAATTTATATTATGAAAACGTATAATTTATTACGGTTTGTTGACTTTAAATTATCTATATTGTACAATCGACTCTAACAGGCTTTTGCCTGAAATATTTTTTTATAAGGAGATTTATATGGGACCCAGTGACATAGTTCTGCTATGCATATTATTTGTTTTATTGTTATTCTCGGCGTTTTTTTCATCAGCCGAAACTGCTCTTACTACATTTAATAAATTAAGATTGAGAATGCTTGTTGATGACGGAAATAAGAAAGCTATTGTACTTGATAAGGTACTTAGCAATTCCAGAAAGATGCTTAGCACTGTTTTGATAGGTAACAATATTGTTAATATTGCTGCTTCTTCTCTTACAACAGTTTTAGCCCAGCATATTTTTGATGTAAACATAGTTGTCAGCGTTTGCGTAGGCGTACTTACACTTGTCATCATTATTTTTGGTGAAATTATTCCCAAAACGGTAGCAACTCTTCATGCTGAGTCAATTGCATTATCTTATGCAAAGCCAATTAAATTTTTTATGTTTATTTTAACTCCGGTTATTTTTGTGCTGAATCTGTTTTCCAGCTTCCTGTTAAAAATATTCAGGGTTAATGTTAATTTAAATTCGGCATCCATCACCGAAGATGAATTAAGAACCATTGTTGGTGTCAGTCAGGAAGAGGGTATTATCGAGGACGATGAGTACGATATGATTAACAACGTTTTTGATTTTGGAGACACATGTGCCAAAGACATTATGATTCCTAAGGTTGATATAACCATGGTTCCTATTGATGTTTCATACGATGAGCTTTTATCTGTTATTAAGTCAGATAAATTTACCCGTATACCTGTTTATAAAGATGATACAGATAATATTGTGGGAATTATCAACATTAAAGATATGCTTATAAATGAAGTAAACCGTGTAAATTTTGATGTTAATAAATTAATGCGTGAACCTTATTATACTCACGAAAAAGAAGAGCTTAATGACCTTCTTATAGAAATGAGAAATAATGAGCCCGGAATGTGTATTGTTTTAGATGAATATGGTCAGGCTGAGGGCCTTATTACATTAGAAGATATTGTGGAAGAAATCATAGGTGATATCCACGACGAGTTCGACCAGGCTGAGGAGCTTGCTGTCAGACAAATTGGTGAACATGAATACATTGTTGAAGGCTCAATTAATTTAGATGATTTCAATGACGAATTGGGTACTAATATAGATTCAGAAGATTATGAATCTCTCGGTGGACTTATTATTGAACACTTAGACCGCCTACCAAACAAAGGTGACAGTGTAAAAATTAATAACTGCAAACTTACAGTTATCAAAATGGATGATAAACGAATTGATTTGGTTAAGGTTAAAATTGACCATGAAGATGACACTCCATCTGATGAGGTTAATTCAGAATCTGACAAATAGTTTTGTGGGATATATAAACACCCCGTAAGGTATCGATAAATAAATACGAAACATTCCCGTAGATTGTATTATGTATAATATAATTTACGGGTTTTTTTATTTCAATATTTTTAGTAATTTTTAGATTTTAATTTTTATTATTTCCAGTGGTACTATCATCCCGTTTTTTACATAGTTAAGAACTAAAGGACAGTTGGTTTCCTATTTTTGTACTTTCCAATGGTACCTCTCTAATAATATGTCCCCATTCTATATATCCATATTCTAGTCATCCCTATTCCAGTCATTTCCATATCTCACCATCTCATCCGCTTCTTAAATATAACTATCAAAAAAGCAGAACTTCAATGTTTTCTTTCGACATAAAATTCTGCTTATACTTTAATACGATATTTTATAACTGCGAGTATCTCCATTTTCTTCCAATATCAACCCCTATATTAAAGCAATACGCTGTAGATATCATAAACAACATCATTAAGCCTATTCCAAATAATATGCCCGTAATCAAGCGCTTAGTGTTATCACTTTCATACTTTGTTTTTGCCTGTATCAAACCATCTGTTACAAGAGGAATTAATAAAACAAAAAACACCCATATAGGTAAATTTTTCAAAAAGAAATATCCTATAGGAGTTACTATAATTCCTATAAGTTCACCTGTACACCTTGCGCATATTGGAAACTGTTTTCCATGAAAGAAAAATGAACGTTCAGGTCTTTGATGGCATCCAAATATGATGGGTAGCCATTTACATAACCATCTTTTCATGCCACATTCCTAAAATCCTGTAACACTTGATGAAGCACCATATATTCCTGCTCCTACGCCTGCTACAATCATTATAATGTAGAATAATATTGAAATACCTACGCTAACTAAAGCACCAATTCCTGCGGCTTTAGCTGTTTTTGGCTTGGTGTCCTTCCACACAAGGAATAAAATCAAACCTGCTAAAGGAATACAACATCCCAGTAACCCCCAGCCTATTCCTCCATTATCAGATACATATGGTGTGCCATAATCATTATTATGCGTGTTCTTTGTATCTCCTCCACAATATGGGCATTCAACTGCATTGTCATTAATTTCTTTTCCACAATAGTTACAATACATTTTTTCGTCCTCCTATCCTTTGTTATTAAATATATTACCGTTTGATTATAACAATTCATTTATGTAATTTCAATACAAATGGCACATTTTGTCATTTTTCTGCCTTAAGCACAAAAAATCCCACAAAATGTAGTATGTTTGCACAAACCAACATTTGTGGGATAAAATCCATATTAATTAAAATTTCAATATAAATCACAAGCTCTTAAATTTACAGTTTTTCCCAAAGTTTGCCCTGCTTTTCTTCACAGTATTGGCAGCTGTATAAACCATTCTTTTTGTCTGTTAGTACAAAAACATGGTCTAACTCCTGCTCAATAGATGTAATGCATCTTGGGTTTTTGCAATGTAATACATTAACAATCTTCTTTGGTAGCTTAAGATCTCTTTTTTCCACTAATTTACCGTCAGTGATAATATCAACTGTGATATTATGATCAATAAATCCTAATATATCAAAATCCACAATATCTAAGGGACCTTCTACTTTAATTATGTCTTTAACTCCCATTTTTTTACTTCTGGCATTTTTAATAATAGCAACCTGGCAATCTAATTTTTCCAAATTAAGATAATGATATATAGCCATTGCCCTTCCTGCCTGAATATGGTCTAAAACAAAGCCATTTGTTATTTCATCTATATTTAGCATATTATACTTCCACCTCCAACAATGTCAAAATAAGTGCCATTCTCACATACACACCAAACTGTGCCTGCTTAAAGTACACAGCCCTTGGGTCATCATCTACTTCAACAGCAATTTCATTAACTCTTGGCAGTGGATGCAAAATCAGCATATCATCTTTTGCTGATTTTAGTTTCTTTTTGTCCAAAATAAAGCTATCTTTAAGTCTTATATAATCCTCTTCATTAAAGAATCTTTCCCTTTGAACCCTTGTCATATAAAGCAAATCAAGCCCACCAATTACATCTTCAAGTCTTGACACCTCTTCATACTGAGCTCCTGCTTCTTTTATATTTTCAATGATATATCCCGGAACCTTAAGCTCCGCCGGTGAAATAAGGACAAATTTTACATTATCATATCTAAGTAATGCGTTAATAAGCGAATGCACTGTTCTTCCAAATTTCAAGTCACCGCACAATCCAATTGTAATATTATCAAGTCTACCCTTAAGGGTTCTTATTGTCATTAAATCCGTCAAAGTCTGGGTAGGATGCTGATGTCCTCCATCCCCTGCGTTAATAACAGGAATACCTGATTTTTTAGCTGCAACTAAGGCTGCACCTTCCTTCGGGTGTCTCATGGCACATATGTCTGCATAACATGATATAATTCGTATGGTGTCTGAAACGCTCTCCCCTTTAGATGCGGAGCTTGATGATGCCTCGGAAAATCCCAAAACACTTCCGCCTAAATTAAGCATAGCTGCCTCAAAGCTTAGTCTTGTTCTTGTGCTAGGCTCATAAAAAAGAGTGGCAAGTTTCTTTCCTTTGCAACACTCTTTGTATTTTTGAGGATTCTTTTCAATATCGCCGGCTAAATTTAATAACTTATCCAACTCTTCTACAGTAAAATCCAATGGACTAATTAAATGTCTCATTTCACCCTCCATTCATATGTATTTTTTGCTAATAAGATAATACATTATTGAGGTGTAATATTCAAGGTTATTTACTTATTTTTTTTCACTATTTATTTAATATTTTTGAATTTATAAATATTACATTTTCCGGTAATCTGGTATACTATTATAAACAAATAATTTTTATGGCAGTGTTTTTCCTTAATTGCTTAGTGATAACGGAAAATCGCGCCGCATTACAGATAGGAGCGAATTTATGACACCACAATATTATAAAGAATTGGAAAAATATTTAAGTTGTGTTAAGACAAAGATAGATTTTAAGCCTGATGTTGCAATTGTTTTAGGCTCAGGTCTTAACAAACTGGCAGAAAAAATCAATGTAAAGGAAACTATTAGTTACTCAGATATTGACGGATTTCCCATAAGCACCAATAAAATGCACGCAGGAGCTTTTATTTTCGGATATTTAGGTGACGTTCCGGTAGTCGCTATGAACGGAAGAATCCACTACTATGAAGGTTATTCCATGAATCAGGTTGTTTCACCTATTCGTCTTATGAAACTAATGGGTGCAAAAAAGCTTATTCTATCTAACGCCGCCGGTGGAATTAGCGACAACTTAAATGTAGGGGATTTAATGATGATTACAGACCATATTTCATCTTTTGTACCATCTCCTTTAATTGGACCTAACATAGATGAACTCGGCACCCGTTTCCCTGATATGACCAGCGTATATGACAGTGAAATATGCAAAAAAATAAAAAACATAGCAAAGGAAAACAATATTGACTTAAAAGCAGGTGCATATCTCCAGACAACCGGACCTAACTACGAAACACCGGCTGAAATTAATATATACAAACTTCTCGGAGCTGACGCTGTTGGTATGAGTACCGTATGTGAAGCCATTGCCGCCGTTCATTGCGGATTTAAAGTATGTGGAATAAGCTGTATCACCAACAAAGCTGCAGGAATAACCGGAGAGCCTTTAAGTGATGAAGAAGTGGGCGTTGCTGCCTCTAAAGCATCTGATAAGTTTTGTCTTTTAATTGAAGAACTGGTAAAAAGAATATAAAAAAATGCGAGCAAGACTGTAAGCCGGGTTATGTCTTGGATAATCATCTATCTAGACTTATTGTTGCCAACAAGTTCAAGCAACCTACCCGAAAGCTGGCGGGCCACCATATGCTTTCTGCTCGGTCTTGCTTCGGATGGGGTTTACATTGACCTTTGATGTTACCACCAAAGCGGTAGTCTCTTACACTGCCATTTCATCCTTACCTAAAAAGGCGGTTTTATTTCTGTTGCACTTTCCTGGGAGTCACCTCCTCCGGCCGTTAGCCGGCATCCTGCCCTGCGAAGCCCGGACTTTCCTCTCCTGCGTCCTTTCGGCAATAGCAGCAGCGATTATCTGTCTTACTCACAATTATTTAAACTAACATAAACTTATTAAATTTTCAAGTATATAAGTTTCTATTTTTCATACATCCACCTTTTCCTGCAAAATTTCACCTGCACTATACCGGGAATATACTTCCACCAACAAACTCCCTAAGTAAAGAATTTTTAGGAATATTTTCCTTTGGCACTGCCAAAACATAATCTAAGAACTTAAGAAGTCGCTTCGCCTCAAAATACTGCTCTGAATCCTTTGGTACGCTAAATAATGCCGGTTCTGCATATGTTTTTATAACTGACAACTCATAAACCATGGCAGAATTATATATGGCATCTGCACTTTCCTGATATGGGAAAATATTTTTTTCTTCTCCCCTTCTAACCCTCTTCCACATTTCAATGGTTCCTTCTGCTGAAGTTCCACGGGTTCTTACATCCCTTACAATTCGTCTCAATAATCTCCAGTCTGATGTGGCAATTCTGTTATGCTCATCGACATTAAGCGGTGTCAGGGCACTTACATAAATTTTGTATTTTTTGTCACTCGGAAGACTGTATGAAACTGCATCGTTAAGGCAATGTATTCCCTCAATTATCAGCACATCATCTTCCCCTAACTGAAGATATTTGCCATCAAAAACTCTTTTCCCCACAACAAAGTCAAAATCCGGTAATTCTACCCTTTTACCTGCCAAAAGCTGTGTCATCTGTTCATTGAAAAATTCAATATCTACAGCCTCTACCACCTCGTAGTCTAACTTTCCATCTTCATCTACAGGCGTATCCTCTCTATTGACAAAATAGCTATCCATTGGTATCGGATGAGGTTTTAATCCCTGAGCTATGAGCTGAACTGCAAGCCGGTGAGAAAATGATGTTTTACCTGATGATGAAGGACCTGCAATCATAATAACCTTTACATCTTTTCGCTTAGCTATGTCCGATGCAATATCGGCGATTTTCTTTTCCTGAATTGCTTCCTGCACCAGCATAATATTATTAATTTCACCACTGGTAATTTTATCGTTTATCTGACCGATAGTTGAAACCCCCAGCATCTTTGCCCACGAAGTAGTTTCCTTAAGCGTATTGTAAACCTTATTCTGGGGCTTAAATTCCGGAACTTCCTTTGGATTTTCTTTTGTTGGAAGTTGCAATACAAAACCTTCATCATAAGGAATCAAATCAAAGTATTTAAGACATCCTGTAGAATATGCCATATATCCATAGAAATAGTCCTCAAAGCCTTCCATTTTGTAAACATTTACAGTTGAAGCTCTCCTGTACTTAAGAAGATGTTCCTTATCCTTCATGCCGTATCTTCCAAACTTTTCAATGGCCTTAGTCACTGATACAACCTCTTTTGTAATTAAAATATCACGTTTTACAAGAGCATTCATTTCTTCTTTAACCTGTTTAACAAATGCATTGTCTACTTTAATGCCTCCACCCACTGCACAGTAATAGCCTTTGCTTACAGAATGTTCAACAGATATTTTTCCTACATTTGACCTTACTGCCACCTTATAAAATGCCTTTAGCATCATAAAAGTAACACTTCTTTTGTAACATTCGCTGCCAATGTGACTGGCTGTTGTTATAAATTTTATTATACAGTTTTCCGTTAAAACATTAGACAGCTCACTTAATTTGCCGTTACACACAGCTAAAATTATGTCATTTTCGTAAAACTTTTTAAAATCCTTTGCTATTTCATAAATTGTTGTTCCATCTTCATATTCGTATGATACATTTCCTATGTTTACACTAATCATATATCCTGTACGCCTCCCTGTTTAAATAAATTATATTTTCAACTTCCTGCATATTATCACTTTTATTTGCTTTCATTTTTTCAAAGATCTCTGCAAATTTTAAATATTCTTTTTCTAAATACCCTTTTAAAACCAAATCTTTATTGTCTAATAGTATTTTTCCATATTTCAACTCCACATCACTATACATATGGAGTTTTTCGTCATTTTTTAATGCTTTTATAATCGTGTAATATTTTCCACTGTCTATCAGCATTTTTTCATCAATTATTTCCCAGTTATTTTCAAGGAGATACTTTCTTACTAAGTCAACCCTTCTGTGGGGAGACAAAACCAGTTCATTTATGCCTTTTATGTTTTTTCCACGACTTAATATATCTACAATCAAATCTCCACCCATTCCGGAAATAATTGCCCCGTCTACCATATTGTCCTTTAGTTTTTCCATTCCATTTGACTGAATAGTTTCTATCTTGTCGCTAAGACCATGAATCGCAATATTTTTGTCCGCTATTTTTAGAGGACCTTCATTAATATCCATGGCATAAACCTTACTGCAAATAGAATTTTCTACTAAATATATAGGCACATACCCATGGTCTGTACCTATATCTGCGACTTTTTTTCCTTTAGTAACCATACCGGCCACTGCTTTTAATCTTTCTGAAATCATATATTAACCACTCATCTAATTTAATGAAACATGTATTTTCTGTAACATGCTCTGTTCTTTTATTATCTGTTGTAACTGGGCAATATCCGATGCCTCAGCCGCCTTTTTGTCAAGACTCTCTTTTTTGATTTTTAAAACTGCATCATTTATAGCCTTTTCCTGCTCTGCCAAATCTAAATTAGCTCTTATAGGTGACACGAAAAGTTCTGCCACCATTTTATGTTCAGCTTCATCAGTAAAATAATTCATAATTTTGGCAGGATTTGCCTCACCATTTTCCATTTGCTCCCAAAAAAGTGAAGCAACCTTTCTGTAGAAATCGTCTATAAAATCCTCAGGGGAAATAACCTTTGCCACCTTGTTAAACCAATCCGTTCTGTCTAGAACCGAAGCTAAAAGTATTCTTTGAGCCTGCATAGAAGCATCTTCTTTTTTTTGTTTTTTCTCCTGATAATCTTCGTAGGTTTCCTTTTCTTCCTTACCTACATAAGTAAGTCCGGTCTTTTTTACCAGCTTGGTGAGACCATCCTTTGGTATTTTAAAAATCTCACACACAGATTCGATATAATTTTCCCTTTCAATTTCATCGTTAAAATCAAGAATCATTTCAGCAACCTTTTTATGAAATGCTGTTTTTTCCTGCGGGTCAGACATATTGTATTTTTTTTGTTCCATGGCAACCTGAAAAATAAAATAATTTGTGGCATTTTTTATTCTCTCTTCATATGCCTCTTTTCCCATTGCCTTAATAAATTCATCAGGGTCCTTATAAGGTTTCATGGATAAAACCTTAATTGACAGTCCCACATCCCTTAAATAAGGGATTGCCCTGAGGGCCGCCTTTATTCCTGCCTCATCACTGTCAAAAGTAAGAACAACCTCTTTAACATATCTTTTAATTAAAGATGCATGCCTTGATGTAAATGCCGTTCCAAGAGCTGCCACTGCGTTATTAAAGCCTGCCTGATGAAGGCTTATAACATCCATATATCCCTCGCAAATAAGCATATAATCCTTTCTGGAGCTTCTGGCAACATTTAATCCATAAAGATTACGGCTTTTGTCAAAAACCTTTGTTTCCGGGGAATTTAAGTATTTAGGCTTACCATCTCCCATTACACGGCCTCCAAAGGCTATGACTCTGTTATTAGCATCCATTATGGGAAACATAACACGATTCCAGAATTTGTCATTTACCCCACGTTTTTCGTCGTAGGTAAACAATCCTGTCTCTTTTAATTCTGAATCATTATAACCCTTGTTTTTTAAGTATTTGTAAAGGTTATCACTATATTTATCAGAATATCCCAGACCAAATCTTAATATAGTTTCATCAGATAACTTTCTCCCTGAAAGATAGTTATATGCCAGTTTTCCTCTTTCTGACTTTAACAGATAGTGATAATATTTGGCGGCTTCTGTATTTATTTCAATAATTTTTGTTTTTAAATCCTTTTCCTGCTTAGCTTCTTTTGAATATTCCATCTTTGGCAACTCAATGCCTGCCCTGTCAGCAAGCACCTCCATTGCCTCAATAAATGTATAATTTTCATATTTCATCAAAAAAGATATTACGTTGCCCCCCTCGCCACATCCAAAGCAGTAATACATCTGTTTATGGGGTGATACGGAAAAAGATGGTGACTTTTCATTGTGAAAAGGACAAAGTCCAAAATAGGAACTGCCTTTTTTCTGTAATTTAACGTAATCCCCTATCACATCAACTATGTCATTTTCCGTTCTTACCTGTTCTATAATATCCTCTGAGTAAAACACTTTATCCTCCTAAATGCCTTATCACATATTCCATGATTTCGGCACAAATATTTTTTCAAATACGGCAACTGAATACTGGTCGCTCATTCCTGCAATATAATCACAAACCACCTGTTCCGGATTTTCTCCCTGCTCATTAATCAGATAAATAAATTCCTGTGGCAGCCTATCAGTATTGTGAAGAAAATAATCAAACATGATTTTAAGCATCTCCGTAGCTTTGGTTTCCTCACTTTTTGCCCTTGGATTAGTATACACGCTTTTAAACATATAACTTCTAAGTCCCATCATGGCATCGTGTACCTGCTTTGACATTAAGATATCGTCTTTTTCATAGCTGTTTTCCACTATGTCGTGAACTAATTTATCCAATCTCTTCTTAGTAGTATCTCCTAATATTTCCCTGTAAACCGGAGGAATATCTTCTTCACTTATTATTTTTCCTCTTACAGCATCATCAATGTCATGATTAATATAAGCTATTTTATCAGACAATCTCACAACCTTTCCCTCAAGAGTTGAAGGATTTCCATTGGTTCTATGATTTACAATTCCGTCTCTTACCTCTTTTGTAAGATTTAACCCTCTTCCGTTGTTTTCTAATATTTCCACAACACGTATGCTTTGAAGATAATGTTTAAATCCTAAACTACACACTTCATTAAGAGTTCTTTCTCCTGCATGGCCAAAAGGGGTATGACCCAAATCATGTCCCAAAGCAATAGCCTCCGTTAAATCTTCATTTAAATCAAGAGATTTAGCTATGGTTCTTGCTATCTGGGATACTTCTAACGTATGGGTCAGACGGGTTCTGTAATGATCACCCATAGGCGACAAAAAAACCTGCGTCTTATGTTTCAATCTTCTAAAAGCTTTGCAATGAATGATTCTGTCTCTGTCCCTTTGATACACTGTTCTTATATCACAAGGTTCCTCATACCTGTCCCTTCCCTTGCTTTCACAACTTAATGCTGCATAGGGACTTAGTGTCTTTTTTTCCAATTCTTCATTTTTCTGTCTGATATTCATAATCTACCTCCGAAAAATGCTCATATCCGGTACCAATACGCATCTACCAATATACATTTTAGTATACAACACATTTTATTATTAATAAAGAGTTGAAAATTTAATGAGAAATAGCGTTGCATGGAAAAGTTTGAATTTTTGATGGATGTAAAATCGATGAGTTATATCTGTTTAGAAGAAAATTTTTATTCTATTGTTTTTAGGATATGTTTTTATTATTTTGGGGCTTTTGTGGGGATTTTTAAGTTTTTTTTAAAAAAGTGTTGACACTCCCTTGGCATTATGGTATTATTTTTCTTGCGTTTGAAACGTATGCGGAAGTGTCGGAACTGGCAGACGAGCAAGACTAAGGATCTTGTAAGCATTGCGCTTGTGTGGGTTCAAGTCCCATCTTCCGCATTTTGTTTTTCAAAATGGAAGTCTTTGAGACTTCCATTTTATGTATATAAACAAATATCAATTATGCAGTTGTGGCGGAATTGGCATACGCGCATGATTCAGGTTCATGTCCGGGTTAACTGGGTGTGGGTTCAAGTCCCATCAACTGCATCAAAAATCCTTAAAAGTTGTAGTGTCATACTACTGCTTTTAAGGATTTTTTGTTTGTTAAAAGCTATTCTCCAGCCCAATAGCCTATACTTACCTCCGAAACGCCGACAATGCCTGCCCAAAGATACAAAAAAAGCTGTTATGCCGGTACCTTCAGTAACCAACACAACAGCTCTTATCTCTTATTTATTCACTTGTTTTCTCTGTACCCGCTTCTCCTAAAGTGGTTTCTTCTGCCTCTTTTCCTGTAGTTGTTTCCTCTACCGTTGTAGTTTCTTCTTCCTTTATGTCATCAACAGTCTTAGAAAAAGCCGTTACTAAATCAGATGATATAACATATACATTGTCATCGCCCTTTACCATCATATAATATTTGGTTGAATCATACGGGTTTGCGTTTCCAATGTATATAATATACTCTTTTCCATCCTTGTCTGTAACCTTGATTGTATTTTTAGCAGCGGCCAACTCATCTTCTGACTTGATGAAACCATAATCTTCTTCACTGCTTACATTATCAATTTTATCCTCTGCGTCTATTTCTGCCAGTTTTGAAAGCATTTCGGACTCAATGGTACTCTTTTTAAGTTTCACGTCTTCCTGGCCTGAAATTTGCCATTTTCCGTCATTTTTCTTAATTTCCAAGGTACTGTTACTTAACACATAAGAAAAACTCTTTACATCCTTGTAGTCATCTAACTGAAAAGCAACTATTTTGCCTGCTTCTTCTTCCTTTTTTTCTTTCTTGTCAAAGTGACTGCTCATAACAAAATATCCAACAATGCAGACAACTAAAACAGCCACAATGACGCCAAACTGAATAAACTGTTTTTTCATTAATATCTTCTCCTTCTAACCCATACTGCTATTCCTGCTAATAACACAATAATAGGTACCACAATTGCAATCAGTATTCCGAACAATCTTGTGCCTGACTCTGTAACTGTAAGTGTAGCCGGAGTCATGCTTTTAGCCGGTACGGATATTATTTCAACATCCGTTTTAATATATTCTTTTAACGCATTATTTACAATCTGTGTGTTTGAGCTTTGTACCTTATTATCTACAGTATCCGCAAGAGAATATACTGAACCGAATACCAACAGATTCGATGTGACAGATGTAGTTGTTTCACTATTAGATGAATCTTCATTTGTTGTTTCTTCGCTTGTTTCAGCTTCACCGTTTGTCTCTTTGTTTCCTGTTGTTGCTTCCTCTGACTTGCTACTCTTGTCACCTGATGTTTTCTTAGTTATTGTTTTTGAGGCAGAAACAACTGTATCAAAAGGTCCTGCCACATCACCTTTTTCCTTCTCATAAGATGTAGCATTAGATGGATTTGTCTTTAATACGGAATTGTCAGAAGTTGATGCTAATGCAGTGTATGAAGCACTTGTATCATCACTTTCTGCCTGCTTTAATCCCATAGTATATGGTGTAAATATATAACTTGTAAGTCCTGATGCATAACCTGTAGAACCTTCAGCAAATCCGTAGAATGGGCCATACTGGGTTGCATAACGTGAACTGTCGTTTTCTGCCACAAGACCATCATAAACCTTAACATTATATTCCTCTAAAATAGAATAGAAATTAGGCTTATCAACACCAACACTGGCTTTTGCCTCTAATGCGGCGATTACATTTCCACCTTCCTTAATGTAGTTCTTTATTACATCAGCTTCATCCTTTGAGTAATCTGTTTCAGGTCCTAGCAAAAGAACTGCTGAACACTCATCAGTAGAAATTGACGATTTGCTTAACAAGTTAATTTCTTCAATTTCACAGTTATACTTTGAAATTATATCCTTCAAATTCTCCATTGTACCAAAATTATTAGAATCTGATACTATTTCGTTATGACCTGTAACCTGATAGATTTTATAGGTAGAATTTGAACGTACATAAGAAATCGCACTATCTAACTGTCCTTCACAGTCATAGGTTGTAGATGCAGATGCACCTGAATAATAATATGCTGAATTATCTGTAACATAAATGTTATTGTAATCAACAACCTTTGATTTTTTATTTGATGCGTTGTATACAATAATACTTCCGGCTGTTGGTGCAGTATCAGTGTATGTTTTGTAGAAGTTAGGGTATCTGTTTGTATCCTTATATTCTACTTTTATGTGTTTTGATGCTGTTTCGTATCTTGCTAATGTCTTTTTAATTGTAGAATCCGCTTCTGACTTAGAAGCCATAACATATAAGGTAATATCCTTATCAAGTCCCTTTAGCATTTTCTTTGTATCACTTGAAATAGAGAAAAGGGATGTAGATGTCATATCCGCTGTTGCCCATGCTTCTTTAGATGTTATGGTACCTGCAATAAGGTTTACAAAAACAACCAATGCAACTACAACAGCTATAAAACCTGTACTGAAAATTCCCGTTCCAATAAATTTCTTTGATACATTCCATCTTCTCTTCTGAATTGACTGGCATGTAAGAAACAAAAATACAGCTGTTAAAGATATGTAGTACACAACATTTGACAGAGTAATTACACCATTTAAGAAATCCTGCATAGGTGAATATAAATCAAAACATCCAAGAATTTTTGTGAGAATATTTCCATCTGACGAAATCATGGATGTAAGAGAACCCATTAAGTAGCCAAGAAGTAAAACTACAATACTTAATATTGCAGATATTACCTGACTTTCTGTTAATGATGAAATAAACATGCCGATGGCAATAAATGCAATTCCGTAAAGGAATAATCCGAAAATATTAGTATATGCTGTCTTAAAAGGCATATTTCCGAATTTTGACAAAATCACCGGGTATAAACACATTATAAGAACCGGTATGGCAAAAATCGTTGTTAGTGCCATAAATTTTCCCATTACAATTTTTCCAACTGAAACAGGTGCAGTAAGAATTAACTGGTCAGTTTTGAGCCTTCTTTCATCTGCTATTATTTTCATTGTAAGAATAGGAACTGTAAATACCAGAATAAAGAGACTCTGGTATACCGGATACATACTTGTCAATCCATTTTGTAAATTATAGTATACAAAAAATATACCTGCTACTAATGTTGTAACCGCAATAAACAAACATGCGATAACTGATGTAAAATAAGATTTTAACTCTCTTTTATATATTGCAATCATTACTTATTTTCCTCCTTGTGGGATATTTCATTTAACGCTTCAACTTCCTTGTCGATATCCTCCTGAAGCTCCTTTTCAGCTTTGCTTTTACCTATTCTGCGCTTTTTCTTTTCCGGAGCTGCATAATCCTTCGTTAATTCAATAAATATGTCCTCAAGAGTCTTATGCTTAAAGTCCATCTTTAAAATAGGTAATCTGCTATTTGCACATGCATAAAAGATTTTCTCACGTACATCATTTTCCCTGTCACTTATAATTGTAAGGTTAACATTATCTGACTTATCAGATTTTGTCATTTCATATTTTCCTACATCTGATACAGTTCCCATCATAGCTGTAACTGCATCCTTGTTTCCTTTAATCTCCATTTCAAGAACATTTTTTCCTGCCATCTGGTCAACTAATTCCTTTTCGCTGCCGGCAGCTACCAGACATCCTCTGGAAATAATATATATGTAATCACAAACCTCACTAATCTCTGATAAAATATGAGAGCTTAATATAACAGTATGTTTTTTCCCTAACTGCTTTATAAGCTGTCTGATTTCAATTATCTGTTTTGGATCAAGACCAACTGTTGGTTCATCCAAAATAATTACTTCCGGCATACCAATTAGTGCCTGAGCAATTCCCACTCTTTGCTTATAACCTTTTGACAGATTTCTAATCAGCCTGTTTTCCACCTGATCAGTCTTTGTCATATTTAAGGCATCCTCTATATTCTTTTCTCTTTTGCCTTTAGGTATCTTCTTAAGTTCTGCTACAAATTTCAAATATTCTCTTACAGTCATGTCCTGATAAAGAGGTGGCATTTCTGGAAGGTAGCCTACACACTTTTTTGCCTGTTCCGGTTCCTTAAAAATATCACGTCCGTCAATTTTTACCGTTCCGGAGGTTGCCCCTATGTAACCGGTTATAATATTCATTGTAGTAGATTTTCCTGCTCCGTTTGGTCCTAAAAACCCGTATACCCGTCCCTTTTCAATTTTTAAATTCAAGTTATCCACGGCTAAGTTATCGCCGTATTTTTTCACAAGACTTTCAATTTCAATAACGCTCATTAATATGCCTCCTACTATTTTAAACCTCATTGATAAATATTATATTTTTATAATGTGTTTTAAATTAGTAAAATTTGTGTTTTAAATTAGTTTATTTTGTGTTTAATTTGTGACCAATGTTACATAAAATAATTTTACTATAAATCGAGTAGGAGGGAAATTTAACTAAATTTCCCGACCTCTCACACCACCGTGCGTACCGTTCGGTACACGGCGGTTCAATCAACTTAACAAGTAACACACCTTTCGGTGTAGTAATCTAACATTGAGACTAATCCAAATGAGGTTAGTCTCTTTGTACTTATAGCCTTTTGTATCCATCCATTGTGGGCAAGTCTTGCATATCTGTCTCCGCAATACGCTATTTTAAATGCTGCCCATCTTGGTACATCAAGCTTCATAAGGTTCTTTGCTCTGTTTTGTGGAGTTTTCCAATGTTTCCAAATGCACATACGAAGTCTATATCTGATGTTACCATCTAATTTTCGACAAAGTGTTTTCATACTACCTATTTTGAAGTAGTTTATCCAACCTCTTATGAGCTGATTAAGTTTCTCCACTTTATAGCTGTTGCTAACACCCCAGCTACGACAGGTGAGTTCTTTCATTCTCTTCTTAAACTTCGCTACTGATTTTGCATGTGGTTTTGCCTTAAACTGATGTGCTCTTGTGTCAAAGTAGAACCCAAACCCAAGGTATTTAAGTCCGCTTGGTCTGTCTACTTTACTCTTTGTCATGTTGACCTTGAGACCTAGTTTCTCCTCAATAAATCGAGATATATTTCTCATTACCCGATTTGCAGACATTTCACTTCCAACCATGATAATACAGTCATCTGCATACCGCACAAAGTTAAGCCCTCGCTTTTCCATTTCCTTATCAAGTTCATTGAGCATGATGTTTGCCAATAACGGCGAAAGATTTCCTCCTTGCGGTGTTCCCACAATAGAATCCTCATATTCATCGTCAATCATGATTCCGCTGACAAGATATTTCCTTATGATAGAGATAACATCTCCATCTTTTATAGTTCTGCCTATGATAGTCATAAGCTTGTCATGGTTTACCGTGTCAAAGAACTTTTCCAAGTCAATGTCTACAATCCAATCGTTACCATCATTCATCATGTCAAGTGCTGTTAGGATTGCTTGCTGCGCACATCTATTCGGTCTGAATCCGTAACTATGTTCATGGAATTGTTCCTCGTAGATTGGTGTTAATACCTGTGCAATGGCTTGCTGTATGAATCTGTCTGTTACTGTTGGTACTCCTAGGTTTCTGACACCGCCATCAGGCTTTGGTATCTCCACTCTTCGTACTGGC
>OLVP01000342.1_pt1 | contig 41046 bp, 62 predicted proteins | sample 1673281 | NCBI WGS metagenome assembly OLVP01 (sample SAMEA3178940, study PRJEB25190) | human gut metagenome | biome: human gut; feature: human-associated habitat; material: faeces | place: Austria | collected 2013
GAGCACTGGTCTCCGGAACCAGGTGCGAGGGTTCGAATCCCTCTAGGCGCTCCATGATAAACAATGAGTATTTATCGGACATTTAACCGCATATACTTATTAATACATACCACAAGCCAAAAAATATGGAGCAGTTTGTGGAGCACTTTGCAAAAAAGAGCGATAATGATATCGCTCTTTTTTGCATGTTACTCTTTATTTACATCATTTTTTCTCACAACATCCATGTCGAGTGTAACCGTTCCGATTAGATCTTTCGTCACGCAAAACTTATGCTTTGACTTCATATAGCCTTTAAACTCCTCGTCATACCACACGATCTCTATCGTATCGTTAGAGATCCTTTTTACAGATTTTACATTTTCTTTATTCCGGACAAAGCAATCGATATAGTCATTGATATTCTTGAAACGTCCATTATTTTCTTCGATGTCCCAGTCTGTACCTTCTCCTGTCACCGTAATCGCCCCTGTATCCAACTCTTCTACATGGACATGAATCCTGTCTGAAGTTTTATATATGTTAATTCTGACCAATCCGTATGTTTCTATTTCTTTCAAATCGTTTAGATCGTTACCGCTGCCGATAAGAACAGTTTCACCGATCATTGATTTTTTTACCCGGGAATTGGCAGGTGGTTCGGTGCTTACATAAACATTGAACCTTGTTCTAAATCTATCATCGACAAGCTCTACTCTTTCATTCAGTCCGGGTTTCAATGCGGTAGCGACGGCGATCACTCCGTTCGGGCTCCCCTCGATATTGAACAAAATTCCTTTCTTAACATCTTTCATTCCGTACAGTTTAAACATGGCTTTATTCCTCCTTGATTCATTTAAAACTTTTTTAATTTTTAATAATTCTTCATCCGTCATCTTGACGGACCGCACTCGGGCGCCCGGAGGCAGGGTTCTTTTTGCCCCTGCGCCCTTACGGCGCCCGCCCCAGCCCGTTTTATTTTCTTTCATCCTCATTCTCCTTTCTGCTCTCAATATATTCTTCAAGCAGATACTTATACTGTCTTATGCTGTCTTCAAGATCGGTATTTCCACATTGTTCTTTCATATCTTCAATGGCGTCTTGATCATCAATTTCTTTTTCCATTTCATCACAGCGTTCTTGCATCGCAATGAGATTTTTCCACCAGTTATACTCATCTTCCGTCATTTCATATGCGTCAACATCATCGTTATACGCCGGCATCGGTCCAAATCCTACCAAGTCTTCGGTATAATCAATTCCGTTTTTTCGGTAATTGAGATCCTTAATTTCGTTATTTCTGTCCGTAATTGCAATTTTCATTTTTTTATGCCTCCTTTTTGGTATAGACGGTTTCGTACCAGTTCTTTACAATTTCTCGGATAGTATCATCTCTGATATCAATCCAATATGAAGCCTTTGTCTGGCTAAAAAACCAATCGTACCATTCTTTGGCGAAAGGTGCTTTGCTGTTTCTTTCTAAGGCCTCTTTTGCTTTCGGCATGAATCCGTTTCTGATTTTTGCTGCCCAGGCGATCTGCTTTTCGGATCCTTCCAATTCCGGAAGTCCTGCTTCTTCTGCTTTTTTTATTTCTTTTGCAGCTTGTTCTTTCTTGCATTCTTCGCAGAGCCCGTATCTTTCAAGCCATTCAATTTTTCTTTCCCGGTCTGCGCATTTTCCAAATAACTGGATTGTTTCTGTGTGTCCGCAACTCATTTTTACTTCGTACTTCATTTTGTTTTCCTCCTTAGTGGTTTTAAATAATCTGTAGGGGTTCTTCCCTTTCTTGATTATATATTACTATATCATCTTTGATTAGTCAATACATTTTCAAGATGTTTTGTTATAATTATTTTTTATATAGTGCAACAGAAAAAGAGCAAGGATTTCTCCCTGCTCCTTTTCCTTTTTCAGATTATTTAAACCCACAGAGGTTTCCCTCTGACGACTAAATCATAGCATAATAAAGTAATTTATGCAATAAAAAAAGAGGGCGGTTTCCCGCCCCGTTAATTACTTAATCTGTCTACCAGCCAGCCTGTTGCCACTGCTCCTGCGATGTATGACCATAGGTTTCGTTGTCGTTTCGCAAGCTTCACGTCATGCGTCAGTTCATCGATTTTCTTCGTCAACTTGTCTAAAGATAGATTCAATTTCATCAAGTTCTCTTCGGCTGTCTGCAATGAGATCTCTGCACTCTGCAATTGTTCTTGAGTTATCATCAATTCTTTTCTGCACTCTGTCAGCTGATTCTGAAGCTCGGTCAACTCTTGAGATGCTTCTGTCGAGTTGCTCTCCAGCCGATTTAATTTCAGCTCCAGCAGATCTAACCGCATCTGCTGATTGCTTGCTGTAGTCTTGAGCTTCTCGTACTGCGTCCTTTGCATCGTTACCGTTTCCGCCGGTACCTGTGCATATGAGATATATGAACAAGGCGACAACAGCAATGACAGCGCAAGCAACAGCGATAATCTTTTTCTTCTCATACATTTTACACCCCGTTCTCTAAATACCACTGCGCTTTCCCGCGCAAGATGTCTCCGCCGGTGCCGATCTCGTCCTGATCGCAAAGCTGCTCTAAATCCCAGCGGCAGTCAGGCTCTCCGCTGTACAAGCCGTAGCCGTCGTCGTTTGCGGCCTCGCCGTGCGTCATGAAATGCTCTCTATCAATCGGATTATCAAAAACCTCGGCAATAACAGCGAACATCTTCGCCAGCGTTTCAATTTGCGCGGCGGTCGGCGGATACTCGCCTAAGTCGTTCGGGCGTGCATTGTAGCAACAACACAAAGCGATTGCAATGCTGCCTGTATTCCTGTGATATGTTGCTTTCGGAACTTCATCTAACGGTCTTGTGTAGATGATTTCACCGTCTCCGTCAACGTTAAAATGATAATCGTTAAACGTTGTAAAATACCGTCCAGCTGACCAGTGTCCGTATGTCGTCGCCGGCCATGGGAATTGATAAAAATAATCTCTTTTATCAATGAGCTCTTGTTTAAATTCGGCTATTGTCATAAATACCTCCTATCTAAAATAACCGCTATTTAGCGGTTATTTCTTGAGCTTTGCAAAAATATTATTATCAAGCAGCGTTATCAACTTGTCGATGTGATGATTTCCTGCATCCCGCAAGTTCTCACAAATACTCAAAATTTCGTTATAGCAAATATAGCCAAACATGAATTTAAGCACTGGCCACGACAGCGGGATTTCTATTGCCGATAAAACCGTATCAATCTGAGAAGCTGTAAGAATAAGAATTGTGAAGAGAATAAATTTTGTCAGAAAGCCCCACAGCATAATTTTAGATTTTAGCCGTTTTGCGCTGAACGCGAGAACAATGCCGTATAGCTTCTCACGTGTCGTTAAGTAGTTCGGATCCATGCCTTTATCTACAAGATACCGATACCCGATAGCCAGCCAGCGTGTAGAGATGTCGATGATAATTAACCAGAAGTATGCGTTGAGCACAACGCCGTAGGAGCTGTTGATGAACGACAAGATGTACATCAACACAACGCTTACGACTGTTTTTGATTCCCACTTGTCTAAGAGATTCAAAGAAGTTCGGCAGAAATATTCGGCGAAGTCTATAATGTCTAAGACGAAAATGCAGGTAACAAAACCGCCCCACCAAACGGGTGGTTTATTGTATTTTTGTATTTTTCTTTTTAATTTTTGAAAGAATGTCATGATTAACTTATCCTTTTCCAAAAATGCACTTTGTACGCTGGTGGTTGTACTGTGCTTGATTTTCCGTAAATATTGTTTGATTTTGACGCGTCAAGCACTGCTTTTAGAGCAGACTTATTTCCTTGAAAGATATCCCCCATTGAAGGAATCCTTTCTTGCTCATCAGATAGATAAGCCATTCCGCCTGCTCCTCCAAATCCTGTTCGATCACCATACCCTACTATGTATCCAGTTATATTTGGCAGCCCTGCTTCTATTGTTCCGCCCGCACCACTTGATGTACCCTGTAACACTCTATCCTGCGCAATTTCTTCCCATGTTGCCAATCCATCTGCTTCACCTGGCTTTAGCGCGTCATCTGTTGCTGTCGTTACTACTATGCCGACCGGATACAACACGTCTATCATTGCTTTTAACCGACTGTCCACCACTCTGAATTTTGCGCTACCATCTGTGATTTCCTGCATATTCTTTCTCCTTTCAATCGTTTGTTAAATATACTAAACATGCAACAGATTCATGTCCCGGCGATGTAGTATATTCATCCGTATAACTGAGATATAGTTTACCGTCTGTATTTATTGTCAATCGTACAGCTTTACCGTTGCTGTTGTTTATAAGGGCATAAAATTCAAGATTTATAAATGATTTTGGTAGCCCCGATGCAATTTCAATGAGACCTTCTTTTGCACTTTTCATTCGTACAAAAAGATGCACTATGTTTTTTATTTTTACACACGATAAATTTTCGATGTACTGTGAGTCTATAGTCGCATTAATTGTTTCCATCTTTCCGTAATTATTGAGTTTTTCATCTACATATTCTTTCCCTGTTACCGTCTTAACTGTCCACTTCACGCTTCCGTCATTAACTGCTACCCCCCCGATACAGTTGACAAATTAGGTTCGATGTTTCCCGTGGTTCCCGCCTGCGTGCACTCAAGATATGCCCATGACGGGAGTTTAGATGAGTAGACGATATCGCCGACTTTATATGCTTTCTTGCGTTGCAGCCGATTGACAAATGACACTGTTTCATCTAAATCTGTTTGATTCGCCTTTTTGTCTACTTTTGTCGATACAGCCGCTAAATCAGATTGATTTGCTTTCTTACCAATTTGATTAGCTATCGTCGTTGCGAAGTTCGGGTCATTACCGAGTGCTGTCGCTAATTCGTTAAGCGTATCAAGAGTTTCCGGTGCGGCTCCGACAAGTCCAGATACCGCGTTTTGCACAAATTCTGTATTCGCAATTGTTTTAGAACTGTCACCTGTCGGTGCCGTTGGTGCTGCACTCGTACCTGTCACCGCTAATGACTTTGCTTTAACCGTGTCAGCGTTGACTAAATTAAGGTCACTCGTACCTGTCACCGCTAATGACTTTGCTTTGAGATTATCCTTATCCGCCGATTCACTTTTTTTATATAGATACTCCAGATCGTTTGCAATGTAGTCTAAGATCCCATCGTTGTTTTTTGTGCAGAACGGTGTGTTTTTTCCGAATGATCCGGGCTGTATGATGTTATCGTTCTCATCACGTATTTCCGGGTGCTGAAATGTCTGCGGTCTCATTCGGATACCTCTGCTTTTTTAATCTCCAGCGTGACCGTGTCTCCGTAGTTCAGCTCATCGGTTTCTTCTTGCGACGTTGTTGACATAGCATAGACTTCACCGGTGTCCGGATTGTGAAAGCTGAATGTCGTTAAAACTCCGTCATTTTGCGGATAAGACACTTTACCATTGACTTTGCATTTTCTTTTCATGATTTCTCTCTCCTTTTTAGTAATTTGTAACATCGATCACCATATAATTAAATGCATCATAATGATATGAATCGCCAGATCCGGGGAATCCCGTTGCATAGTACATAGATAACGTTCGTACCTGTACTTTCCCGTTGACAATCGCTGGGAAACTTACTTCCGTTATACTGCCGCCAAACTCTCCCTTTGTTTCTGTATAAGCTATATCTGATCCGATCTGGCATATGGCATACTTATTTGTTGCCGACGGCAATGTATACCCTGTTGGTCCAAAATGTCTTACCCTCATATATTCTTTAGTGCTGTCAAATACGCAACATCCAACGCTGTTAAATACTTGTAAGCCGACTCCACTTTGTGCTGGTGTACTCGTATCAAGGCCGAACACATAAGCATATACATCCGGGTATGCATTTCTAAAATCTTCAATATCTAATATTTCGTCATCGGTATCCTCATCTTCGCTGTACTCTACACCGCGAAACTCAATTCGTTTTGCCTCGTAGTCATAATCTTGAATTATCAACATATTGTTATTTGAAGTCATACCACCCACCGCAACGAGGATTTCATCTTTTGCGAGATCTAATACAGGCACATCTCTTCTCACAATTTCTACCGTTTTTAAATCTATCAATTTTATTTTTCGCTTAAGTACAAGATTCTTGTATGTCTGGTTAACAGTTAACTTATTATCGCCGTTATATACTGTAATTCCCGCACTTGTCATGTTAGTACACCCCGTATAAAAGAACCATAGACAATCGTTTATCAGCTGGATATGATCCGTAATCCCACGATATGCTTTTCCCATTTTTTGTTATTGTCGGCATATGATACTCGGTATGAATTGATGGAGTCAATGGCGGTGTTTTTATATTTAGCGGATAATACCACAAATCCCCATCACTTAATTCGTCGTTAGTAATACTTCCGTTCGTTCCATTGATTTGGACTACTCCGAGATATTTAACCAGCCTGTCGGTAACATCTAATACGCATACCCCGTTCTCATCAAAAACTTGTAATCCCTGCGGCATATACCTTATTGTCACCTCTTTCTTGACTCCGTCTTTAACTATGTACCCTTTACTTTCTATCGGTACCTTTACCGTAATTTCCGTGTGATTTTCGCTATCTTCAGGTTTTTCTTCTTCATGCGGCTTTTCTATGTCGCCTCGTTTCTTCTTTTTCAAGCACGTATACACGATGACACCGATAATCACAACTACAATTAACATGTACATCATTTTTGCCACACTCCCATCCGTACTCTTAACATATTGTTGCTGTCATATACTTCAATCAGGTTATCTTTGATTTCCGTTCTCGCTCCGCTTGTTTTCGTCCGCAACGTGCCGATATTTGCTGTGATTGCCGACAAACTTGTCACTGCCAATTTATCCGCTGTGACCGCTTTTGCCGCAAGCATTCTTGAGACAATGACATTGTTATCTATAACCGTAGTGCTCTTGATGTGCAGATACTTTCCGTCTATTGTCGTAGTCGTCGACGACAAGTTAATCTGATTGATGACATCGCCTTTTTGCACCCTTAGATTGATAGCGTCTGTCATCTGCGCTATGGCACTGTAATTGGCTTTTGCAAGCATGAGATTGCCGAGGTTCGATACAATCGTTGTGACATCTTGCTTTGCGATAGCGCCGTCATTGAGTTTCTGCTTGATTAGCTTGTCGACTTTTTCAAGACTGATTGCTTCGTCTTCAAGCATATCTTTAGATATTGAGATTTTGACGGTAACACGACTTTCTCCAGATTTTTCGCCTTCTCCGAATAGGTCATAGTATGCGATGGATACATCATAGATCCCTGCGCCGCAAGTGTGACTGTAGCTGTTGTTTTCGGTCTTGATTGTCTTCTGCCCGTCGGTGCCGCTGATGTAAATGTTCATCCCGGCGCAGTCTTTCGGAATCGCTTCTGCTGTCAGCCCGAAACCGCCGATTGTACTTGTCAGCGCTGGCTGATTAGGTTTTTTCGGTACCGGCTTGTTATACTGCAAAATAGCGGGCGCAGAGTATTTGCCGATGGCTGATTTTGCGTACAGATACAGTTTCCCGCTTCGTTCTGTCAGCGGCAGGATAGCAGACAGGTTATTCGTCCGCGCTAACAGTCCTGCCGTTTCAGCGCCGGCACTGTCATCTGTCCGGATCTCGTAAAACGCAACATCAGTATTTGTGACTTCTTTCCAGCTGGCAGTACAGACAGACCCGAAGTCTATTCCGAATCCGTCGGGCGTGTTCGGAATTTCCGTTTTAAGTGCAACAAGGATCTTCATCTGCGGAGATGTGTCCGGACTTGTACTTTCGCCCCATTCGTCTTTCGTACATACCGCGATCAGGTAGGTGTCGCCGACGATGGCCTGCGGTATAACGACCTGGTCTTTTCCGCTTCCGCCGAATGTCCACTCGCCATCGAATCCAAGTTCAGAGCCTTTGGTACCCTCTTTAATGACCAAATCTTTTGCCTGCCCGTTGCTTGTTTTGTACCAGACATCGCCCTGCAGATAAGACTGCAGTTCGGGCGGCGTCCAGTTTACCACGATGTCATAGCGAGATACACCATCGGCAAGCTGTCTGTAACGGTTATATGCGGTTAAATTCGTAACCGGCGGGATGTAGTATTTCTGCAGTGTATATTCGTAAGCTTTAACTTCTGACAGATCCTGATTTCCAGCGCCGAAGATGTTGTATGAACAGAATTTTAAATAGATTTTCTTGCCGATGTCGTCTTTCGCGAAAGGTACTTTAAATACCGAATTGTCAAGACGGACAAAGTCTGTATCTTTAGCATGCATTCTTATCGTTGTATTGCACTGACCGCGGTATAACCCGGACAGCAGCCACGCACCGTTTGACTGCAAATTAGCGTTGATGTAACTCATGCACTCGCCGTCTATCCAGCATAATGTATTCTTGCGTTCTGCGTCCTGCGGCGTACCGCTAAGCAGCTGATCATTACACGTTACAAATACTTGATTGCCGGACGGGTGGTTCGGCATCGGCGACAACGGCTGTATTAATTTACCGCACCGCGCAGAGCCTGCAATTTGCCCAGCGGTACGATAATTTGTGTTGTCGTCAGAGACGTACACTGTACATCCGCCCCAGCCGTCGGCTTTGCCTTTTGCTGCAATCCACAGCTCCAGTCCGGCAGATGTGAGATCCGCAGACGGCTGGAAAATAACCGGAACAGTATCCGGAGCGGTTTTGTTGTAATCGATGTACGGCCTGTCGTTTGCGTGTACGTTGTATTTTGCGGCAGGATAGTCGCCCGGTGCTCTTGAGAGTGCGGTCACCGTCAGGCATCCGTCAGTTCCTTCTGTGATACCATTGACCACTGCTACCTGTTCAAATATCCCTGAATTTTCATCGGTCAAGCGAACTAAATCGCCGACTTCTAATTGACAGAAGCTCCAGTCAAGTTTGAACGTGTACTGCGTTCTTCCGTACTTGTTATTTCTCGCCAGTTGTTCAGCGATTTTAACCGCCCGCTCTTTCGTGTATATGTAGTGAGCATTTGTCACGCTGGCGGCTCGTACACCATAATTTTTGATATCCTCGGTAAATTCATAGCTGACTGATTCTTTTTCGTAACCGTTTGCCCGATTAATAAACTCGACTGGGAACTGGTTATATACTGCAGAACTGTCTTTTCTCTTGTAGATTACAAGCGCACCGCCGGTCTGCGGCAGAAAATCATCCGCCGTAAGATCGTAGACAACCGTTTTATTCGGTGTCCAGTTCCCCACCGGTCTATCAGCCAGCGGTACGATCTTCAGCTTGTCATTTGACCAGAACGCATAAGCATTGGTCAATTTTGCGATTTCATTAACAACTTCCCGGGCGGCTTTCGAGTCCTCATCAGGCGGTGAGGAAATTAAAAGATCTGCTTCTTTGCAGTACTTCCGGTAGTTGTCCAGCCCGATGATCTGCATGCCCTTTTTGCCGATTTTATCAAGTACGTACCGTATATAGTCGGCAGGATTGACATCGATGCCGTCTCCGGTCTCTAATAGTCTGCCTTTCACCTCAAAATTATACGACGGCATAGATCCCGAATCACCTAAATCAATAACGCCCGCCATGTAGGCCAATCCAGGATATGGTAAGGCCTTGTCCGGGTGTTTTCCTTGCGTATATGCCCAGGGCTGCTGATTTTCTTTTCCATCAAATAGCGTCAACTGAATGTCATCTGCCGGGTAATTGTGTACATTTTTACCGATCCACACTTTTCCGATCCCAGAAATAGGACCCTCACAAAGTCCTAAAATGACCGCCACCGTGTAAGTGTAGGTTATGCTGACTTGCTTAGATTTACCGCCCTTCCCTGCTTTGTGCGTTTCTCGGTGTTCGTGAGCAGTGAAATCATCATAGTAAATTACATTTCCCGCAGTTCGTACAGTGCCGATGATTTCCGGTACAACAGCGCCGTATTCCGCAGTATTGACAGTAAATTCACTTATCTTATTTGCTCGCGTTGTCGTTGTTCTTCCGCGAAAAAAGCTCATCGTCTCACCTTCTTTCTGTTAAATCGGTAAATTCCGCGCAGGCGGCTCCTGCCTTTTGCGTCAAAAAACATCACATCAGAAAGGTCTGTCATAACTACGCCACGGTCTATATAAGCGTGAATAACACGTCCTTTTCCGACATAGACAGCACCGTGTGAAATGCACCGTCCGAACTGATACAGCAAGAAATCTCCGGGCTGCATGGTCTCTACTTCGTCGCAATATTTTTGCACATAGCTCAGGAACCATTCATCGCTGTGGTGCAGATGCCATTCGTTAGAATATGGATCAATTTGTATACTGTCTTTTTTCAGCAGTCCGGCGTCTTCTACGCAGCCTATCAGGAGCATGCCGCAGTCTACACCGCAGCCTTTTACCTTTGCGCCGTTGATGTGCGGCGTGCCTAACCATGCTGCGGCTGCTTTTGCTATTTTTTCACCGTCTGTCATATGAGCACCTCTCGCCGTGGTACAAACGGCGCAATCAGCGTCGCGGCATCGGTTTCTTTGCTGTAGATAACGCCGTCTTCGTTTGTCGTGTAGCTTCCCTGCGGATAGTACCTGCGAACCGGAAACTCCATGTTGAGCCCCTGCGTTTCTGCTTTGACGGACAGCTCAATCTTGATACCGCCGGCGGATTTAACTTCTACATTTCCGCCGAATAGGTCAATCGCACCCACGACAGATTGATCGCGGAAGAAGCATCTCCGAAGATATAATTTAGCTCTGTCAAGTACTCCGCTGTGCGCCGCCTGCAAGAACGGCAGTCCTTCCAGCTTGTCATTGATATCCGCCTGCACAGTAACGGTCATTGTATCAACTACCACACGATCATGAATCTTAACTTGCTGTCGCTTAATCAGTAACGCGTTGTGCAAATACGTATGCCCGCCAAAAGATATATCCATATCTGTATCGGCATAGTAATACTTATTGCCGTTGTCTAAGACAAGCTCGTATAAGTCGCAAGAAGTAATCTTCTTTTCTGTCTCAAGATAGGTCTCCAGAGATTTATTCACTGTTTTCATCGGACTACCTCCAGCTTAAAAGTTTTAGACTTGTTGATGTTAAGATACTGCCGTTCAATATCTATTCCGTCGTCTGCAAACATAACTTTCCAGTAGTATGTATAGTCCGCTGTAACTTTTGCCGTACTTGCCGGCGCAGTTTTGAATTTCACCGTCCCGCCGGTAACTGTATATGCGCTGCTTGCTTGTTTCACGCCGTCTACATATACTGTTACTTTTTCGATATACTCGACAGGTTCTACATATTCGCCCATCTTCATAACGGCTTGATAAGTTCCGCTCGTGATCAACGGCAGCTGTATTCCTTTTTCCTCATAGTCTTCCGGATCAAGCCACAAAAAAGGGATATGCGCGCCTTTCAGTAGCGCTACAAATCCCAGCAGCTTTCTATATTGTTCATCTGTCAAGATCTGAAATTTCGTTTCTATCGTCCAATTCGGCAAGAGTTGTGTCGTGAGTGTACGTACTTTACCGCTTCCCGATTTTTGTACTTTTGTATTCCAATCCATTGATTTTATACTTTCCCAAGCCAATCCGTTAAGATCCTCTGGGAATTTCCTAAGTATCATCAGAACACCCCGCTATTTCCAGCAAAATTCAAATCTTCTTCAAAAAATGCTTTCCGAATTTCGTCTACGGCGCCGTTACGCAAAAAATCAGCAAACGATGCAGCATCAAGAGTATTGATATCCAAATGTACTGATTTGTTTCCGCCTTTCGTGATCGTTGTTGACTCTGTATTCCGGATGTCTGCAGTCTTTACCGCTCCGCCTTTTGCAAAACGCGGCATACGTCCTGAATTGATTGCATTAAGCAGCGGTAATCCTACTTTTCTGACAGCGTCAGCATTGAGAACGTACTCACCATTAGACAGCCAAGCTGGAATGCTGTCTGATGTAGCCGTCCCCGGACCGCTGATAGGTCCGCCGGTCGCAAATCCAAACATGCCAAATCCGAATCCCGACTTTGCAGACATAAGCTGCAGTGCTACAGTAGCCGCACCGACTGCTGTAGTAAATGCTGCCAAAGCACCTGTAGCGGTAACGGTTGCTCCGACTTCTGTCGGTTTCGTGCCTGTGTTAATGGCGTTTTGGATGACGTTATATGCGCCCATGACCATTCCGCCTTTTTGTGTGCTGCCAGAGAAAAGTCCCAGTGCTACATTAGACGCGCTTAGGTTGTTTTTGAACGCATCAAACATTGTATTCATACCATTGTCGTATGTTCCGCCGTTACTGTCATTATTATTCCCCCCGCCGAGCAGGCTGCCGCCGAATAGAGATTCTGTCAACCGCCCCGCCCATTGTTGCGTAATCTGCTGTAGTATTGTCTCTCCGATTCCCGTTATGAGATTGTACAGCGAGTCTCCGAGTGTTTCGGATCCTGTCAAAATGTTTTGGAAAAATTCTTGGAATTTATCAGTTGAGCTCTCCGCAAGTTCTGCAATCTGCGACTGCATTGACTCATGCCCCGTCTTCCATACACTCAGATACGTTTCGAGGGCTTCTGTCTGTCCTTTCCAGTTCATATAATCTTGTCCGTCGCGGCTGCTTGTTAATGCCCTAAGCAGATCTGAACGATGGTTATCTATTGCGTATTTTGCCTGTTTTTCAAATGACTCTTTATATGCCTCTGTACGTTTCTTTGCGGCTTCGGCGGTCTTAGCAGTGTACCATTCTTCGACAGCCACCATCGCTTCTTTATCTTCTTTGTTTTTAGAAACTTCTTTTAGGCGTTCCGTTCTCTCTTTGTTGATCGCATTAACTGTAGCCTCATACTCAGCATCAGCAAGTGCTTTAAAGTCTCCAGTGAGCTCTGCACCTATCTGCTTCGTTTCGGTCTTGATTTTGTTCCAGCTTTCCGTCCATGTGTCGGTCAGCTTCTGTTTCATAACCGTTCCGTATGTATTGAGCTGTTTTTGCAGTTGTTCGACCGCGTCTTTGGGAATACCGGCATTAGATAGTTTGTTAATTTCCTCCTGCTTCTGTCTGATATCTTCTGCCAGCTTGTTCATACCGGACATGTAAGCGCCTTCGGTTTCACTGTCTATAGCTTCCTGCATCGTCGAAAACAACCGGATTGCCTCTTCTTTAGCCTGATTTAACCGTCTCAATGCCTCATTGGCTTTTTTACCGATTTCATCAGTTGTGAGTGTTACTGTTTTTCCCCCGGTGTATTCACTAATTGATCCGTATCCAAGCGGATTACCGAACCATTGATTTGCTTCAGACATACTACCGCGATGCACTCCGCCGGTCGAGTTTCTCGCTATATACTCACCGTTTCCCGCATAAATTCCGACATGGTCTTTCCAATCTATCATGTCGCCTTCCTGCGGTACGTATCCCGTTCCCGCTGTGTGATAGGCCGTGCCGAACTGATTTACAAGCTGATTCCCGTTAATTGAGTTCAGCCCCTGTATTCCCGCTTCCTGATACAACGCGGAAACAAAAGCGGCGCATTGCACACGGGCATCTTCAACAAGCGGCGACATCCATTGTTCCCCCTCGGGATGCCTCGATGCTATATTTACAACTTCTTGACCTATTGGCGCTTCTACCTGATATGTTTTCGCTTCTTTAATCGCTTTTGTATTATCTTTTGTTGCAGATGTTCCTGATTCAAAAGCAGCCTTTAAAGCCTCAATTTGTGAATTTATAGCTCCGTTGTCTATGCTTGTTCCGTCACCATATTTTTCGTGAAGTTTTTTAGAATTCTCGTTAGCAGCAGCATACTTCCTATCCCATGCCGCTTTGGCTTCATCATTTTCCTTTTGACTATAAACATTCATCCGTGTCCCATTTTCTTTTACACGGATCATTGTGTTGTCTTTTTCGCTATAGTAGTAATCTTTACCGTTTACGTTTACATATTGTGCGTTTTCTGCCTCTCTCTTCTCTTCCTGATGGAATTCATACAGCTTATACGTTGCGGCTACAATAGCCGCAGCCACACCCAGCCATCCTCCGGCCAGTGCCCATACCGCGCTTGCCGCATGACGCAACGGACCGAGTGACCCCCTCGCTGCTGTGCTCATTCTGATACCAGTATCCACGGCAGCTTTTCCGGTCTGTTGTGTAGCAACGGTAACCGCGGTCTGTTCCGCCGCCAGCATGTTGCTCGACGCACTGGCTAATGTATTTGCCGCAACCATCTTCCCTGCCGCGGTTTTATGCGCACCGGCTGCCGTATTTGCCGCGCTCGCCTGTACCGCTGCTGACTGCCTTGCCTGCATATTGATTTCTTGATATGCCGCTGTCATGCGGGCGGCTTCCATCCTTGCGGTTTCGGCAGCTTTAGCTTCTCGCATGACGCAGTATTTTGAATAACTTGCCTCTTTTTCAGCGTCTGTCATCTGCGCTGTACTAAGGGTCTTCAAGTATGCTTTTTCTTCCGCCATTGCCGCTTTTTCAATGTTTTTTATCCGGCGTGCAATACTTTTTTCCTGCTGTACAGTCAGCGCATCTTCTGAAATGTCTCCGGTTCCAATCGACGCAAGCGATCCCATTGCTGATCTTGCTTTTTGCAATGCCTGCAGTGTCTTATACGCCACCGTAAAAGCTACCAGTGTCTTCGTCAGCGACAGCAGATTTTCTTTGTTTTCTGCTATATATTTAGCAGTTGATGACAATCCATCTAAAATCGGCGGCAATACTTCTTTCGCTACTGGCGCAAGTATAGCCCCGCCCGCAATAGCGAGCTGTCCGAGCTGTGCCTGCACTACATCAAGCTCTACGCTTATTTCATGCATCTGCTTTGCGTCAAGCCCTAATCCTTTTATTTTTGCCGCATTTTCTGATGCTTCATTGTAATTTTGCAGGGTTTTAACAAGCGTCAGTCCACGGGCTCCCAGTGTATTCATAATGAATTCCTGTGCATATCCCGCCTGCGATGCTTTTTGATAACCTGCCGCCAGCTGCGCAAGCTGGTCATTAAGAGGCAACAGTTTACCGTTCTGATCTGTCAGAGTAACACCTACGGCACTTAAGACAGCTCTTGTCTTTTCTGCCGCCTCTCCGCTTCCTTTGATTGTCGAGTCAAGGCGCATAAACGCTTTCCCTGCAAGTTCGCTGTCACCGCCGGTTAGCTTGAGTATTCTTGAAAATTTAGCAGCTTCAGCATTAGTTATCTGCAGCCTTTGTGCGAGTTCATATGTTCTGTTTCCTGCCTCAACGGCTCCTTTTATCAGATTCGTCAGTCCGAATCCCGATGCAGCCAACGCCGCCATTCCGCCAAATTTACCGATTAGCGTTTCAAGACTTCCCGTGGTTCCTTCCAACGCGGACTGCATGTCTTTTACCGGATTAACCTTAAATGCTGTTTTGACAGCCCCCGGTACTTTGTTTAATTCTTTTTGCAGCCCGGACGAGTCCGCGCCAATTTTAAGCTGTAAATCGGAAATGGTAGACATTTATACACCCCCTCCCAAATTGAATACTTTTTTCAAATATGCCATTTCTTTTTTTGCATTTTTCACTTTATCTTCTTCCGTAATCCACAACGGATCCGCAATTTCATGCGGTTCTATCGGCTTTTTCAGCTGCGGGGACATTAGCCATGAAATGAAGTACGCTATTCTGTAATCCTGCAAGCGCCGACGCTCGTCGCTCGCCTCAAGATATCTATAGAATTCAAGCGGCGTTAATCGCGGAAATTCAGGCGGTTTGAAACCGATGCGGTATGCTATCGGTTCTGCATACCGCATCCAGTCTTCAAATGTCTTTATCGGCGATTCTTCTTTTTCATCGGCGCCTCTTTTTTCGGCGTCCCCTGTGTAAAAAGTCCGGATTCAACCACCGCATCTACGATGTATTTTGCGAGTTCTCCGATGTTTCCGCCATTTTCACAGTACATATCCACGAAATCATAAGCATCGAAATTCTTCGGCTGGTTTAAAAGTCCGGCCCGCAAGCCGGAAATGATAAAGTGTATTGTAGCACTCTGTACCATTCCGACTGCACCGTTAACAAGCACGGAACTTATAACTGAAAAGAGAGACGTTCCGAGATATTGCTCAAATCTCTCAAGGCTTCTTACTGTGTATAGCAGCTGATACCTTGATTCTCCTATTTTGATTTCTACCGATTTACGCATAATTAGCCTCCAGTAACATCATCTGCGGCAATTTCAGAAATCGGTCCTTTTCCGTTTAACGTGGCAGCAACGGTAGCTACCCCGTCGTGGGATACGTCCTTTGTAAAATCGGAAATAGTAACCCATCCGGTCTGGCATGTCTTATCCGGGTATGCGATTTTTACATGAATCGGTATGTCGTGATGGAATGCGTATTCCATAATTGACAGTGCCGCGTCATCCATTACAAGCAAGCCTGTATAGCTGATACTCCAAGATTTCGGACCCGCGAGAGTTTCTCCCCATCCGCCGGAAGTCTTGTGAGATCCATCAATAGAATCTGCTTTGTATTCCACGGGGGAGTTTCTCTGTCCTCCGACGAGTACCCATGTCGGCTTTTTCCCTGTGGTTGTTGCCTTATCTATATACAGCAAGGTATCTTTTCCCGCTGTAGCCATAGACGTCCCCTCATATACTGGGAGTTTTTTAAGTTCTTCTGCTGATAATTTAGCCATTTTTATACCTCTTTCTTGTTAAAATTCTGAATAGTAAATAATATTGTTACTGTGCCGTGATAGCCCGTGGATACTTCCGGAAAATCCTCTACCAGATCAATTTGTGTACTATTAATCCGATATTGAGGCAGCTCCATATCGCATCCGTAGGCAGATATCAATGCACATATATCGTTTAGCGTTTCATTGACTTGTTTTTTCCCATCCTCCCCATCCCATACTTCTACGTTCAGTGAAGCGTCCCAAATAATCAGATCTTTATTTGACAGTGGCTTGAACGTAGCCGCGCCCAGGGTGATATAAGGAAGTTTCGCACCTTTGGGAACTGAGCCGTGAATCGGTATCGTTTGACCTTCTTTCAGTAATTTAAAAACCGCCATCCTGAGAACGGTTGACGGTACGTCTTTGATAAGTCTCATTGAAATACTTTCTCCATTTCGTTTTCAATCTTGCTCCGTTCCTGCATCATTGCCGGCCGCATAAACGGACGTTTCGGCATTTTCCCTGTGCGAATAGTTCCGCTTACGAATTTATCGTTTATTCGCATGGCTTTTTTGCCTTTGCGCGGATCGTTTGATGTTATACGTTCAACTGTTCCGAATTCTACGAGATGCGAATGCGGGGCGTCGCTCTTCACTATTCCCTGCGGCTTTTCTCGTTCCATTTCGGAATGGATTCCTGCTTTCAGACTTCCAGTAGGTCCCATTGGCGCTTTGATGATGGCCGCTTTCATGACTGCTATCGTTCCTTTTGCAATGACATTCCTGATTTTTCCTTGCGTTTCCTTATCGTAGCGTTTGATGTCGTTAGCCGCTTTTTGGATTACCTTTCCCGAGAACATCTTGATATCGATTCCGCGCCTGCTCATGTTTCTACCGCCTCTGTTGTTAACACGTAAACGGCAGGATCCGAACGATCTACATCTATTACCTTATACACCCGTCCGTTTTCCTCAACATGCCATCCTTTTTCGATTTCTCGTGGCCGTATTCTTATCCCTTGCGTTATCAAGACCGCCGTACCATCTCCCATAATCGCGCTTGGGGTAATACGTTGTTTCAAGAATTCCGCCCATACGGATCCAGCATCTTTCCACTCAACAACAGAGCCAAATCCTACATCTTCACCAATAACTGGCTTTTTAATTGCTATCCTGTGGCGCATCTTTCCGATATTCATACCTTATTCTCCGGTTTTCTTCGTGCGCCTGACGGTCTTTCTCGTTGTCTTCGGTTTTTCCTTTGTGGTTTCCTCCGGCTCTTCATCTTCCTGATCTTCTTCTTCATTCTGATTGTCCGCCGGATCGTCTTCTGGCTTTTCGTGTTGTTCAATTACTTCTACATATCCGCCGGAAATATAGGCATCTAATTCTTCCACCGCTCCGTCGTACGTCTCTCCGACATCAACGATTGTTCCGTTTATGATAATTTTCTCTAGTGCTTTTACCAGCATGTCATTCACCTCTCGTTTCTAATTGCAGCAGTTGGGCGGTAATTGTAAACGGTAATTCCGCCCCTTGACCTACCGCATTTCTGTTTTCGTACCAGTAACCTACGATCATATGCATACAAAGGATAGATTGGGCGTCAGTCTCTTTGACTTCGACGCCCGTCCCCTGCAAAATAAACGCTTTGGCTGTATCAATGAGTGTCCGGATGACCTCATCTTCCTGGTTTCCGTCAACTCGGAGATACGCTTTAACGCCATCCAGAATGCTCATAATACCTCCTTATGCAAGCGTCAGCTCGCCATATACTGCTGCGGCACTGTCAAACGCTTTAACGTCAAGCCTTGTAATTGCCTTGATATCGTAAGAATCGCGAATAAATGAGTTCCCGCCGATACCTGTGCCTTCGAGTGTAATAAGCTGGCGGTCAAAGAGTACGATTGCATCCGCCAGAGACCCGACAATAATCGGCGCCACTTTCTTCGGAGATGTCGCACTCGGCAGGTACTTATTGCTGACAACGGTAACCGGATGAGCAAACAGCAGTTTCTGTGTCGGATTGAGCGGATTCGGCTGAAGCAGGTAGCGCCCTTCGGAGTCTTTCAACTTGTCTAAGAAATTAAACCCGTCCTGATTGGTAACGATACCGGACGTCAAAGAAATCGCCGGGTCAAGATCCACATTCAGAATGTCTTTCAAGCTGTCTACATTAGCAACAGGTTTCTTTGCCAGCGTTTTCATGATTGCGATGATCAAGCTATTTCTTGTGACCACATCTTTCTTAGCAAACCACGCACTCACATAAGAAATGAGATTCTGGTCTGTGTCAGACAACATCTCTTTTGAAATCGGAAGAATGCCTGCATATTTTTTGATCGCGTATGCGATTTTTTCAAATTTCGGACCGTCGATTTCTTTGATTGTTGCCATTTCATCAACGCTTTCAAGTGGCGTCATTTCTGCCCATTTTTCCATGACGCGTGACCCCGTCATAGTGGTTGTGGGCGTAATCGTGACAAGCTGGTCCAGCGGATTTAACGCTCTCTTGAGTTCGTTGATTTTAGTTGAGATGTCTTGCGGAACGATAAGCCCGCCGTCGGCGTCTACCCCTGCTTTCATACCGGCTCTTGCTTCTTTCAGTACTTCGGCTTCCGCGTCCGTCGGCATCTGGCGCTTAATCTCTTTCACAAGCCCGCTGAACATAAGATCTCTTTTTTCTTCGTCGGTGATTTCTGCCGCGCGTGCCGCCGGGGGAACCGTTGCCGGAACATCTGCCAGCGTTTGTTCAATTTCCAGCTGCCTTTTGAGTTCTCTTAATTCAGCTGTTTTACTTTCCGCTTCGTCAAGTTTTTTATCTGCCATTAACGCGCGGATTTCTTCGGTTACTTTCGCCATTCTCTGGCGCAATTCTCTTTCTTTTTCTGTCATTTCTTCTTCCTCCATTTAAAAAGCCGCCGTTCGGCGGCAATTATTGATTTAACAATTCCAGCTCTATATTGAGCTTTCGTTTTCTAATGTTTTCTTGCTCTTCTTTCAAAGAATTAACGTATGCTTCTTTCGATTCCTGCATTGACCGCTGTACAGCCTGCGCTTCGGTGTCCGGGTATGCCGGCGTCGTGACAATCGATACATCCCATAGCCTCTCAATATGCTTGACTGCCCGATGGTACATGTCTTTCTCGCTTTCATATGACCAGTCGGCGCCGCTTTCCGCCAACGTGAATGCAAAAGAACACTGATTGACAACGCCAGCTGCCATATTCGTCATTAAATCCTTAGCATACGCCGTATCGGTCGGAATCAAGCTGAACCGCAGCCCGGTGTCGTCTACCGACAGACTTAGATGCCCGGGTCCCTCGCGAACGGTATTTCTTGCCAGCGGATAGTTCGGATCGTGATTAATCAGCGCTACGACGTTAGACATGTCCGTTTTATCCAGACACCCGCGCTCTAAGATTTCATCAACGCCGCCGAAGTCTTCTGACCGTTTCCCAAACTTGAGAGCATACCCCTCCAAGATGATAGTTTTACCATCTTCCAGCGTCCTAATCTCAAACTGCGTCTGATTGATTCTTCTTTCCCTTTTCCCCATTATCATCACCTCCTTTCAGTGTTCCGTTCTTCGCTTTTGCTAATTGCAAATCTTTCAGAACGGTAATATCTGTATAATTCAGCGAGGCAAGATGAATATCACCAACGTCGCCTATACATTCCATTTCTTCCATATCTCTAATTTCATTAAGCGTATAAATTCCGGCATAGAGCATGTCTTTATAGTATTCAGCTCTTGCCTTACTGTCGCCTCTAAGTTCAGCGGCAGCGTTGAATTTCACATAATAGTTTTCTCTTTCCGGTTCGGTGAACAGCTTATAATTGATTTCCTGTTCCCATGACGTGAATATCGGAAGAAGCGTTGTTTTGATGTAATCGAGGCTCATCGCTTCGGCGTTAGCGTACGTTGCGCGGTCCAGCTGTGCCAGTTTATGCGGCGGTATTCTGTATACCTTTGCGACTTCATTAATCCCGAATTTCTGCGTTTCGATAAACTGCGCCTGATCAAGCTGCATGCCAAGCGACTTATACTCCATCCCCAGATCAAGAACAGCTACACGCCCGGCATTGTCTATACCGCCGTTGATTTTTTCCCACTCCTGTCGGAGTTTCTTTTTCGCTTCCGGATTGATTTTCGATTCCGCCTGCAGTACGCCATGCGTCAGTGTTCCGTTCTTGTAGAATTGACTCTGAAATTTCTTGATTGCATTCTGGCTGTCAAGCTCATCAATTAACGTCCGCCATTTCGGCACGCCGATGAGTCCGTCTTTTGACATTTCATAAAAATGCAAGACATCGTGCGGCTGTAGATGGTACATCGCCCCTTTCACATCGCTTGTCGTATACGTCAGCGCTCCGGTTACCACGTTTAATCGGATTGTCGTTTTCGTTGGATCAAGCGGCCATAGTGATTTTGGATAGCCGTCTGTCCCCCATTCTATATAAGCGATAGCGTTTCCGTAAAATCCCATGTGATACTGCAAAGTCCGCTTAAAAGCAAGCGGTGTCATGAGCGGATTCGGCCGTTTATACAGCAGCTTAGCGACGGGGTGTTTCATTCCCTCTGTCTTTTTCCCGCCGGTCCTGAATGTGTGGATCGGCAGTTTACCGATGTCGTCAGCTAAAATATTGACGCACGTATAGATGTTGCTGTTTTTACTTGCCGTTGCTGCCGTTACGCCGTCGCCGTTAATAGCGGATATGAGCCAATCTGCGGGGCTAAGCAGTGTACCTGAATCCGTCGGGTTTGAAAAAAGCTGTCTTAAAAGCATTATTTATCGCCGCCTTTCTGCGCTTTGGCGAAGATAAACGCCAAAAGCAGGCACTCTATAGCCGCGGTGTATACCGCAACTACGGGAGATATCAATACGCCGCCGGCAATCATTAAAATGCACCCGACGAACAGGAAAATGTCGTCAATTACATACAATATCTTTTTCACATGTCCTCCTTATAGACTGAAATCATCACTCAAAATGTAGTCACTCATGTCATCTTCTTCGGTAATCCGCGCACGTGTAAATGCATTGATTACTGATGCTATCGGGTCAATTCTGTTTGTTGATTTTTCTTTGTCAAGCATGATGTTTTCGTTCTGGTCTTTTTTTGTGACCGCGTTACTGATTGACCAGTCAAGCAGCGGATTTTCAAAATGCAGAATATTTCCTTGGTACGCATTTTCTCTAAATGATTTTGTCGGTTCTGATAGCGTCATCATACCCTGCCGGACTTCTATGCATGTATACTCCTTTTTTTCAAGTTCCTGCGCATAATAAGTCGCATTATACGGGTCATAGCAGATTTCTTTTATGTTCAGCCCTAATTTTTCCGCTGTTTCTATCATCCACTTTGTCATGTAGCGATAATCGACTACCTCTCCCGGATTGACCGTCAGCCAGCCGCCGCGGGCATAGTAGTCATATGGCACCCTGTCTGTCTTTATTTTTCGCTGCAGCGTTTCTTCCGGAATGAAGCTGTGACCGATGACGATGTACTTCGTCCCGCCATCCTCTTTGACCGGAATAACCAATCCGATTGACGTCAAATCGACTTTGCTTGATAAGTCCATCCCGATATAAGCATCCAGTCCGTATAAGTCATAGCTTTCTACCCGTCCCCGAGTGTTCCATTTCCCCATATCCATATACGATGCCCCGGACTGCTGGTTCCAAATGTTCATGTTTTTCGTGAGAAATGATGACATTTTTTCTGGTGTCTCAATCGCCACTTTCAATGCGCTCCTTATATTTGCTATACCTTCCGGATACGTTGCTACGATCGGGTTTGCTTTTATCCAGCATTTTTCGTTTTTAACATCGTCGATCAGGTTTCCATCCTTATCTTTATCCAGTTCATTAACCATACAGAAATAATCCGGTACGTCATAATCGATGTCCGGATTGAGGATCTTTTCTACCAGCGGATATTCTACTCTGTAACACGGTCCTCCGAAGTTCGTACCCGCTGTTGTAATGATAAACAGCAGCGGCTGTTTTCTTGCTATCATTCCGGTGTCGATAACATCTAATATTTCCGATGTCGGATGTGCGTGATACTCGTCAATTAGCCCACATTGCGGATTGAGACCGTCTCCGGTCTTTCCGTCATCTTTTGACAGCGCCCGAATGATGGAGTCACTTTTAAGGTGTCGGATGGTACCATAGCTTTCTTTCCATTTCTCTTTCATTTCTGGCCATCGCCTAAGCATCGCTAAAATTTCATTGTAGATTATTTTAGATTGGATACTTTTTGTAGCCCCGATGTAGACTTCTGACATCGGCTCTCCCATTGCCATCATTTCATAGTCACCGACTATGGCGAGTGATTGTGATTTCGCATTCTTTCTCCCAACCTGCCAATACGCTTTTTTAAAACGCCGGAGCCCCGTATCTTTATTGACCCATCCATAGATATTCCCAAAAATGAACCGCCGAATCGGCTCAAATATAATAGGCTGCCCAGCTAATATTCCTTTTGTGTGTTTATGCATAGCCGCCCACGCAAAGAATCTTAGCGCTCTTTCTTCATCAAAGACATACGGAAATTTCTTTGTACCCACCTTTTCTACATCCTGCAAAAAACGCATACACGCCCAACGATGTTTCTGGCATATATGCGTTTTGTCTTTTATGCATTTCTTACTGTACCTGATCAGCTCTTGTTTCAGCGTCATACATCAAAACCCCTTTTACTTAGCGGGTCTTCTTCTTTCTTTTCAGGTTCTTTCGGTACATTCTTTACTTTTGCAAGCGGTGACAAAAATAATCTATCTTCCATCTGTACAAGCGCTGCCATTTTCGCATTGATTGCTTTGTCCATTGCCATAATACCGCCGGTAGATAAAATGTACTCTATCTTCTCGTAGAGCTTTGCGGATTTTCGTTGACTGTATTCTGCTTCAAGAATTTCCTGTGTTGCAGTCGTTTCTTCACCTGTTAATTCTATTCGAGCAATCTTGTCCCGGCGTTCTATTAAATCTATGTACTGCGCAAACGCCATGCAGTACCTCGCAATCACTCCGATGTCCGCCGATGAAACGAATTTGAAACCGGTGTAAAGTTTCTTGATTTCTTTCCATTTTTTGTATGCTTCTTTATTCGTTTTTACATAAACCGGGCATACTAATTTCTGTTCTCCGAGATGTATTTCTGATTTTTTTCTATGCTCGATTTCAGCTTTCGTCAGGTGACTCGGATTGCCTGAAACTATATGTAAATCAATAGGTTTTGCTGGACGCCCGGCCATGTTATCCCTCCTTTCTTTTTAATGTTGCCGTTTACTCATACTTGACATACCAACACATGATTTTAATGTAAGGTCCATTTCCCGAATTTTTTTCACAAAAGAGGAGGCGCACGGTACTGTCGTTGCCGGTCAAAACATTTTTGACCCGGGGGTAGTCTATCAAGCTTTAATTTTATTTCCGAATCCGCCGTTTTCTCTCGCTGTTTTCTTATCGTGACACCTCTTGTTCATTGCCTGCCAGTTGCTTTCATCCCAAAAAAGATCTTGATTGCCTCTGTGAGGAATGATATGGTCAACAACATTAGCCGGCAGCGGATGCCCAGATGCTTTACACTCCGGGCACTCACAAAACGGATGCTGCGCTAAAAAAGCCTTTCGCGCTTTAGTCCATTTATAGTTATACCCCCGTTTTGACGGTGACTCCCGTTCAAGCCCTTTCGGACTTCTTATGTGCAATTGTTTATGTTTATCACAATAGGTTTCTCTTGTTAATGCGTGGCATCCGGGATGTCCGCATTCTCGCAATGCTCTTCTCATATCTCTCCTTTCAAGCAGTCAGTACCGCCGGAAAGCATAGTAAATGCAAAAGCCGCCCATTTCTGAGCGGCTACATGGCTTTGCAGTTCTTCTATTCAATTTTCGCATCTTAATCTTATCATACCTTGTTCTGTCTTTTTTGGTCTTTTTGGCTTTTTTGGCATTTTTTTATTATATTTTGATTAAATCTTGCCGTAAACTCGTTCCATTCCCGCCCTGGTTACAAGCCAGATGTGCCCCGACTTGCGGCACTCTTCACTTGTAAACCGCGGCGGATATCCTCTTTGCCCAGAGCATGCCTGTTTGATTGTCACAACAGGTATGTTCCACAACTCTGCCGCTTCCGCTGTTGTCATAACCTTTTCAATTAATTTCATTACATCCCAGCCGCCTTTGCTAATGCCATTAACGAAACAAGCAATGCTATAACAGAAATCCATAATGTTAATTTTTGCATAGCTTTTGCGAATATGATATATTATGAATGAACCACCCAGAGGGTGGAGGGTGGGTGTTCCACCCTCTTCGGTCATTGAGCCTTGTAAAGCAATATAATCGCTGTTATCAAATTGATTATTGCTGTTACAAGGCTTATTTTATTATTCATATCCGCATTCTCACCTCCTTTCTGTATTTATTATACATCTTTTCTTATGTATTGTCAAGCGTTTTTATATTTTTTTATTAAAAAATCCACCTTTCGATGGATTTCTTTTTTTATTTATTGCCAGTATATATCTTTCTTTTCAGTCTTTGAAATACTATCTCAAAGCTTACTTCTGCCGCTTCTTTTGTTTTTGTAATATTGTTCCTGCTTATGCGAATCGTCCTTGATATTGCTCTATATGACCTGTGATTTAAATACCACTCTCTTAGTATTGTTTTTTCGTCATCGTTTTTTATCATGTCTATCAGTCTTCGTGCTTCTATCCTCGCGATAATGAGATCTTCATGTTCTTGCATAACCATTTCTTCATATTTTTCTGCGAGTATTACTCTGTCTGACAGGTCGGGCTGTATTCCGCCGGAAACCTTGTCTTTTTCGTATCGCTGCCCTTTTATTTGATAGATATGTGATTTACGTTCCGCAAGCTCTCTTTGCACCGACAGGTACCGCCGGTGTTGATTATATATCGCTTGGAGATATTCCTGCCCGGTTTTAAAGTCTTTTATCATTTATCCCTCTTGTTTATTCTTTCAATAATCTTATCTGTTATCTTATCTACGATATCACTTGCTTTATCTATATTCGCAGGTGTTATATAGTTTGTAACAGTCATTTTGTAGAAAGTGTCTCGTGCCGGGATCATAATATTTAATATCGTGACAACAACAAGTATCTTTAATAACGAATGAAATGTTTTCTGGTTTTGAATAGTTTCGGCTTCTTTATACGGACTTCTATTTGACATATAGTCGCAAAATGCAATCGCGGTAGCTATGCACAAAATCCACATCAAAACATTAATAACTAAATTTATACTGCCTACTACATCGGCTACATAGAATATCCACGGACTTATTATTGGCTCACTCATGACCTTCTCCTTTCAGTATTTTTAAAATCTCTTCTTTGTGTGCTTCCGCCGATTCTTTTGTTCTAAAGCAGTTGCCTATTGCTCTGTTTAAACAATCAAAAGTGTTATAATGCTCCTTAAATTCTCCATGAACCGGATTACCCAAAATGTTGATATGATAATACCAGTTGCCAACTTTCGGCTTAAATGGAATTACTTTAAATTCATAAACATCGAAATATTTTACAAAAACCGCCCACATTGAATTATCACGCCATTCTTCATTAACTTTTGTAAGCAATTCTCCGTTACAAAACTTATTGACCTGGCATTCTTCATGTGCAAATTGAGCTTCAAACTCTTCATCTTCTGCAACGCCAATTCTTTTCATCAGCAATTCCATTACTTCTTCTTTTAGTGTTTTCATATTTTGACCATCTCCACATTTTCAACTAAAAATCCATAATCTCTCAATTCGTATTTATCAAGCCAATTCTGAATAACTTTGTTTATTTCTTTCTCAAGATCTTTCTTTTGTTCCTCTGTGACGTCTTCAAGAAAACCATCGTAATATACACCGTAAATATAACTTTCATCATTCGCCAGGTCTTCGATTATGTTGTCAATGTCTGCTTTTGGCTTGGGTCTTGTTAATCGCCCAACATAGAAACATATAATATCGTTATAAATATAATCATTAAAAACCTCTGAATAACCTGCATAAGGTTCTTGATTATACGGTTTAGCATTCATGAGTTCCTTGCGTCCCGCCTTTATTGCTTCTTCTTTGCTGGGATATGTATCATCACAGTTAAAATGATCTCCACCAATTCCTATTACCCATTTTTCTTTATCCTGTTTCATTTCCTCCTCCACCATTTCTGACACCCGATCCGCATCAACCCAATTTTTACTTCAATCGGGATTTTTTCAACATTGAAATATTCAGCATTCTTTATTATGTCTACTGCCATTTCTTCTGCATTAACAATAATTACTCCTGCTTCCGGGAATTTTTCAAACAGCACTTTCTTGATTTTTCCCTCATTTTCTTTGTACATGTTATGCGGAAACGCATAATAGACCGCCTTCGTGTACTTTGTAAGATGTTTTTCTTTCTTTTTGAAATCTGCTAAGAAGTCACTATAACTAACTTTGATTTCAACCTCCGTTAAATAATCATTTTCGTTTATTAATATCAAATCAGCTTCATGCTTGACACCCGAAAACGGATATTTATACCCAATAAAGCAACCGCCTTTATCATATTTTTCTATTCTGCATGATATTCTCGCAAAGCTAATATTCGGAATTACAATATTCTTATTACCCAAATGTTCTGCTATTGCATATTGCATTACTGCTTCTTCTTTACTTTTACTCATGTCTCTTCCTTAATGTCTTCAACCACCTTACTCATTACATAGTCAGCACATGGCTGTGCCATTCCGTTTCCTATTGCTCTGTATCTCGCCGTATCACTCCCGCCCTTTGTCCAGTTGTCCGGAAGTCCCTGCAGTCTTTCACATTCAAGCGGCGTAAGGCGGCGGACGTATGAGCAATCAATGTTTTTGTATATACATCCCACGGCGCTTGGTCCTCTTGCTACCAGTGTTGAGTTGATTCCGTTATCGCTGATCTTAAAATCATATTTTGCATTTGCGCCTTGATTAAATGCCGCCCTGTCAATTGCATAGACAACCGCTAATCTTGTGGATGATTTTAATGTAGATGTTTTATCCTCATAGATCGGCATGTTGTTTTTTATACTTGCGTCTCTGTTAAATGTGTATATGAGCGGTACTTGATTCCCGCCGGTCCCCATCCTGTTATTGAGTGTCTGTACTGTTCCGTCATTTCTTTCTCTTATGACGTCTTGCGCGTGTGTCATATCAAGGACGCTTATACAGATGCCGCCTTGGTTTCTTGCTGGATTACTTCCGCTTAGATCTAACGTGTTGCTTTTGTCTACTTCTTTTATACCCGCTGTCGGATTGTTGCTTTTCATCCCCTCGCTTTCGTATGATCCGATTCTGTATGTTTTGACAAGCACACATCTCTGGTCATGCATGCAGTTCAGCGCCCCTGCTTTTTTGCTCATTTTTATAGAGTTTATTTGTCCGTTTCCGATATCATAGACTGATGTTTCAGTACTTGGTACAGCAGTTCGGGTAAGCGTTTCTTTCTTGCTTTCGCTCTTCGCAAAATACCTTGACATGCTTTCGGGCTCAAATAGTACTTCCGGTCTACCCCCCCTATTTCTAAAACTTGCAATAAGGAAGATTCTCTCTCGATGCTGGGGGACGCCCCAATATTGAGCGTCGAGGACGCGCCATGCGAGGTGACATCTCTTACTTCGTACCATTCCGCTTCTTGCCCATTTTCCAGATCCAGGCATTGGAATATTGGCTTGTGTGATTTCGCTAAGCACGGCTTGAAAGTCACGCCCTTTGTTGCTTGAAAATGCTCCAAGAACGTTTTCCCAGATAAAGTATTTCGGGTATTCTCCTTTTGTGGCATTGAGCATATCGGAAACAATGTCATTTGCCGTCCTAAATAGTCCGCTTCGTTCACCTTTTAATCCCTCTCTTTTCCCCGCTACCGACAGATCTTGGCACGGGCTCCCCGCACAGATAATGTCCACTGGTGGTATTTTGTCACCTTTTATTTTTCTGATGTCGCCAAGTTGCATGACGTTCGGAAAGTGTTTTTTTGTGACTTCTATACAAAAAGGTTCTATTTCCGATGACCACACGGGAACAGCCCCGTTTCGTTCTGCTGCTATACACCACCCGCCGATTCCGTCAAACAGGCTTCCCACTGTTATTTCCATCTATTTCCCTGTACTTCCTATACCGCCGGTCCTATCACCATCAGCGCTGTCATCATCCACCTTGTAATATTGATTGAATATCCCTTGCGCTATTCTGTCTCCTACTTTTATGGCGCAAGGCGAACCCGACGTATTTCTAAGCGCCATCATGATATGTCCTTCGTTTTCCGGATTGTTGTAGTAGTCTGAATCAATTACCGCCACACTGTTTGCCAAAACAAGCCCATACTTAATTGCAAGGCTTGACCTTATATAGATTCCCAGCCATTCATTTTCATCCATATATGCTTTTATCCCCGTTTGAATCAATTTTGTTTCGCCCGGATTGATTACAACATTAACAGCACTTTCAATGTCATACCCTGCTGATTGCTTTGTCTTTCTTTTGGGAAAGTTTACATATTCATATCCGCTTACTTTTTCAAAACCTCTTCTCATTTCAGTTTCCTTTCTTTATAAATCCGCTCTTCTTCATCGCGCAGTTTTCTTGCCGCTTCGTCGAGTTTAATTGCGGCATACATGATCATGCTGATAAATATCACTACACTCACTACGTCAATTAATCTATCCATTTCGTCCTCCTTTAAAACGGGATTTCATCTTGTTCATACTCCGGCTGATTATATCCCGGCTCTTTACTCACGGTGCCCATGTCTTCAAATTTCACTGGTGCGGAAAATTGCGTTACAGATGTTCCGCCGGAAAAGCCTGCATTCATTGATTGTTGATTACTTCCAATCGGTTTTGCAATTACATTCGCTACTACTTCGGTAATATATCTTCTCTGTCCATCTGGCGTGTCATATGATCTTGTAGAGTACCGCCCTTCGATAAAAACATAACTTCCCTTTGTGAGTTCATTACCCACAGCCTCCGCCAGTTTTCCCCATGCTGTTACATTGACCCAATCTGTTAAATCTAACGTTTCCCCGTTCGCTTTTGTAATTTTCTTACTTACGCCTACGGAAAATGACGCTACGGCTTTCCCTGTCTTTGTTGCTCTTATAATTGGATCTTTAGCAAGATTCCCTGTGATTTGTACTGTGTTCATCTTCTTACCTCTCTATGTATACTTCCGCATTCCTGCGTCCGAACTCTATCGCTTCATCGTATGAGTTTTTAAATATATCTATGCCTTCCATGCCGCCTCGGTCTTCCACGGTGTACCAGTGTCCGTATATCTGTACTTGTGTTCCGAACGGCAGCCAGTTGCACGCTATGGTTCTGCCTTCAGTCGGTATCGTTCCGGATGCAGTGTGTTCATTTGGACATTCATAAGGTGTGTATACTGTGAGTTCTGTCGTTACCCATTCCGCTTTTATAATTCCCGTTAGCCCGCATATAAATACCGCTGAAAATAAAACAATCCATAAGTTTCTAAACATTGTTATGCTCCTTTCTTTTTTAGCTTTCTGATTTCAACATCTCCAATGAGGATCTTTTCTATTAGCGTTCCGTTGGCTTTTGTCCAGTTCTTCCCAACCATTACCATTAAGCCTTTCCGCTCGTCTATATAGAAGTGTTTTGATACTCTCTTCTCCGCTGGAAATAATATGCCGAATTCTTCTCCTGGCTTAATGCCGAATATGTCTGTAAGTGGTTTGATGTAGTTCATTCTTCTTCCTCCATTCTGTCAATTTCATGTATAAGCAGTGCCGCCGCTCTTTTCAGATTTGTTTTGCGTGATTTTACTCCCCGTATCTTTTTGCCGTGAATGATTGTTGTACCACCTATCAGGTACGCCGCCATGACGTTAAATAGTTCTGTATTGCTATATGGTTCCGCCGGAAATCCTCGGGACATTTTCAGTATTTCTTTTTCTGTGTCTGTCATTGAATACCTCCTATATCTTTTATGTACTGTTTGCAACCTGTTTTTATTCTTTCAAATTCCATGGCCATGATGATTTCCTTTGCCCCATCTTCGTATACTTTTTTAACTATTGTTTTTATAAGAATGAGCGGGGTTGTAAGCAGAGTAATCAATGCCGCTAATGTCACTACACCGATAATGACCGTGATTGCCACAATCGCTCTTCCTATCTTGCACGGGATCATACCGTATACAAGCTTCTGCCATTTTCTATATCCTTTATATGCATTGATATAATCTATTTCGTTCATTTTCCCTCCATAAAATCAAAGAGTGTTGGTGTTTCCTGGTTGTCTTCTTCTCGTTTGAGATACCAGCATCCGTCACGGTAGTATTCCGGATTGAGTTCTATTCCTATGCCTTTCCGCCCCGCTTTCATTGCTTCCAACGGTACTGTCATCAGTCCGCCGAATGGGTCAAGCACGGTTTCCCCTTCGTTGGTATACCGGTTAATCAAGCGATCTACGATGTCAAACTGGAGAGGGCATAGGTGCATTTGTTTTCTTCTTTGTGATTGTTCCGTGTTGAGTGTTCTCATACGGTTTACATCGTCCCACACGTCAGGAGACCAGCTTGCGGGATCTATGCACATAAATGTGGCGGGCAGTTTGTTTTTTTCGTCCATCGCATTGGCCATCTCTACATGCTTATCAAAGTCATACACGGTTTCTTTACTGTATTTGTTGTACAGTTTTCGTATATCCGATATGGGCATGTCTTTCAGGTCATCAACGGACAACTGCCTGTTTCCGCTGCTTCTCCAGAATGCATGAGCGTCTAATTGCCACTGCCCGCGGGTATATTCTTCTTTATTCTTTGTGACAGGTGTATCTGCATAGGCTCTTGATGTATCCGTAGGTAGCTTTCTGAACAGCAGGATGTATTCCGGGCAGCCCACTCCCATTTTTGTGCCGTCCTTGCACTGTTCGGTCCATCCAAGACGGTATGTCTGATTGTTCTCCCTGACCACGTCTGTTATGACGGTTATCATGCCGAAGAATTGGAAGCCGTGTTTCATGTAATGCATGATGGTCAATGCATGGAACGGTTCAATCGTCGGCATGCCTGTTCCCGTTGCGTTCCCGAATAGTACACGGTCTTTCACATGGCATGCATATACTCTTCCTGGCTTCAAAATTCTAAGCAAATTCGGCGTTAAATAATCCATTTGCTCAAAAAATTTGTCTGTATTTTCGTTATGCCCGAAATCGTTATAGCTTGCACAGTATTCATAGTGATTTCCAAACGGAATTGATGTAAGAAGCATGTCCACTGAGTTATCTTGCATTTTCCCCGTTTCTTCAACACAGTCACCATGTATCGCGATGTAGTTTTTCCCTTTTGTTATGACTTCTTCCACGCCTATACTCCTTTGCATTTCAACTATAGCGTCATTTCGTGACAGTCCATATTTCCTGACTATTTCTTCCATGCTTTCCGTGAGTTTGTTATATTGCTCCCATTTCTTTTTCAGTACTTCTAGTACCTGCTGTTCTGTTTCCATGTATATGATGTCTATGATGACAGGTTTTGTTTGCAGGAAGCGGTAACACCTGTGTATTGCCTGAATGAAGTCATTAAATTCATAGTCAATTCCCATGAATATCTGTCTATGACAATGTTTTTGGAAGTTACACCCGCTCCCTGAAAGCTCTTTTTTTGTTGCCAGAATGCGGAAATCTCCACGTGAGAATCCTATGGTGTTTTTCTCCCGTTCTTCCATATCCTGTGAGCCGTAGATAAATTTAGCTTCTGGGATTGCATGTTTGATGGCATGCCGCTCGCTCTCCAGATCGTGCCAGACGATGAAATGCTCCGCCGGTGATTGGTCTATAATCTTTCTGGTCTCTGCCAGCCGAATATCGATGCTCTCTCTTTTCTCTCTGGCCGCTGCCGAAAGACCCACGGCAAAGTCTTTTATAAGTTTGACCTGACCGTTCTTTTCTTCTTCGTTTACAGGTTTGGTGTTTGCCAACATGTGGTAATTCACTTGCAGCGGCGGAAGGTTATATCCTTCGTCGCTATACCCCAGATCAGAGGGCTTTTGGATAAACAGTGCCCAGGTAGACAGCCATAGCCAGAATTCTTTTTCTTTATGCGGATAGAGAGTAAGGTTATTTGCTTTTGTACTGTCCCGCTGAAAGAAGCGTGTCAATGCTTGTCCCGTATCCATGATTTCTAAATATCCACCATAGTGAATTAATTCTTTATATCTGTTTGGTGCGGGTGTAGCCGTGGCAACAAGTTTGTATTTCACGCCTTTGAATTTTGGCAGAAATGTCTGGTATGTTTTGCTACCGAAGCTTCTTAAAACGGATGCTTCATCTAAGCTGCAGGCTGTGAAGTAATGGGGATCTATATCTCCGTCGCGGATTCTTTCGTAGTTTGTAATCAGAATTCTATTGTCTGCGGCTTTAACTTCTTCCATATTTCTTACATATGTCGGAGCGGGGATATTGAGCAGATGTACCGCGTCTTCCGCAAATTCCTGCTTGACCCCCAACGGACAGACAATCAACGCTTTGCCGCCTATTTTCTTAGTAAGTACATGGCACCATTCCAATTGCTGGATACTCTTCCCCAGCCCGAATGCTTCAAACAATGCCCTGCGCCCGCCTTTGAGCGCCCACAAGACAGCATCTCTTTGATGTGGTTTCAAGACGGAACTTATATCCTCCGGATCGACTTCTATTCCTGATACTGGTGCTTTTATCACTTTATCTTTCAAAAATTCTATGTATGATTTCATGTTCTTCTCCTCGGCTTGTCTCTTGCCTGTTTCACAGTACATTCTTTTTTCTTCTTCTGTACTCTTGACTGTGTGATTGGCCATACGTTCCTTTCATTCACTTTGTACATTCGGTAAAACTGATAGGGGAATCCGTCCGCTGTGTAGCCGCTTTCTACTTTGACTATCTGATAGCCTTTTTTCGGTGTTGGATTGTCTTTCCATTTCCGGGCGTAGATTGTTATCTTTTTCACGTTTGGCTGCTTGAGATTTTTAGACGGTACCCATCGGATTTTCTGTACGGCATTTTCATTTCGGATTTCTTCATCGGTTTCTTTTACAAAATATTCCGCCAGTCTCATGCAGTCTTCCGGGCTCCCGTCAAAATACCTGAATGATCTGTAATTGAATTTTGCCCATGGCCAGCAATCATTAATTTCTGATCTTGATATTCCGCAGTCATTAATCAAGACGTGATGATGGACTCGATGGCGGACATGTTCTGTGACGTAGATGTATTTCAGTTCCGCATTTTTCTTTTTATATTTTTTGCGGAGGTCTCTGATAAATTTTCTTATTCTGTTTTTTGCTTCTTCTGCTGTCGGCTCCGGATTTGCATATGTCAAGTCAATACGCAGATCATCTCTTTTGAAATTCGTTGCTATGAGCCGATAAAGTTTTGTTTTCGCCCGGCGGGAGTTTCTTTTCTTGAGTCCTTTATCTGTTTTTTGGATATTGGGACCTCTGACTCTGTTTCCCCCTAATCGGTAGGTGTGATATTTTTTCACCTCGTAAATTCCGGGGGCTTGAAATATTTCTTTTCGGTACGGCACTTTTTTAAATTCCTGTTCCAAGAATTAACTACTATATCAAGTCCTCAAAAGGGGCTGAAATCCCCTTTTTTCTTGACATTTTGTGCCGTTTCACTTATAATTTATGTAGTGATTTGGTGCTACGGCACTTCCGCTCAGGATTCTTCCCTGGGCGGTTTTATTTTTCTTCTTTTTCGTTGTTCTCTTCTTCTGGCTCTTCTGTTTTTTCTCGGTATATGCATCTCTGCATAAAGTCCAGGTAATGTTCGCATTTTCTGCAGTGATTCTGGCATATATTGGCTTTTTCTTTTCTGCAGCATACGGTCTGGAATACTTTTGCTTTGCATACACGGCATTTTCTGTTTCGGTAAACTTCTACTGTTTTCCCACCTGCCAATTTCATGACTGCCACTCTATGATCACCCTTTCTTTTCTGTCCCCGCTTTGGACGATCCAGTGCCCGCGTGGATTTTTTATTATCTTGAATTTTCGTCCGCCTGATGATGTATAAGTGTTGTTTTCATCCATAAAAAATACCGGCATTTCTTTCTGTGGTATCAGCCGTTCTTTATCCGGTGTTTCTTCTATCAGCCAGCCGATAGGATGTTTTCGGACGTTGTCCCACAAAAGATATATGTCAGTACTTCGCCCACTTGGGCTTCTTCGGAATACATCCTGCTCTTTTCTTTTTGATTCTTCGCTCTTCTTCCGTTTTATAAAGTTCCTGCAGTTCCATTTCATGTTCTTTTCTCCATTCTTTAACCGCATGACAGTTAAGATATGTTTTGATTTGTTCATCCATGTACTGTTTTCGCGTGCCGGAGAGTCCGTGTGCTTTGAAACGGTGCGTTTCGTATGACAGATGAATAAGATTATCTTCCTTATCCGGTCCCCCGCTGCCTGCGTGTTTCGCATGATGGACCTCCCCGCGCGACGGCGGCCATTCTCCTATGATGGATTGGTACGTTTCCGCCAGCTCCTCGTCCCTTTGTTTGACAAGCCGGCATAGTTTTCGGAATGCCGCTTCTGGTAGTTTGAATCTCACTTTTTTCTCCTTTTCTTTGAATGTCTCCATGTCTCATCCGCTCGATAAACGTAGAATGAACAATCCCGATGGACAGGAACCATGTTTCCCTTTCCGTCTTTCGTCCACATCACATATTCGGCGGGAATTGCTTTCTTGTATTCGTGGCATATCATTCTATGCTGCATATTTCCCCCGTCGGTTTCATTTCATAGATCTGCATATCCATTACATAAGCAGCGGCATATTCCTGATTGCACCCCTGGCTTTCTCTCCAGTTTCCGCAGAGTATAAGCGCGTTGCATCGCTGCAGCACTTCAAGACAGTCTTTCATCGGCTTATGCTGATGCTCTTTGTCATACGGTGTATATCCCCAGTTGTGCAATGGTGAAAATAATGTTTTTTCAGGGTATTTCTCCTGCAACATTTTTAAATACGTCTGTACTCTTTCTTTGTTCGCCTCATCGCCTCCGTAAGGGTGAGCGATGTAAAGTAACTGCCCTTCTATATATGGATATTCCCTTTTCATGATTGCGCTCCTCTCCCTCTTCGCACAAGAATGCACTTTTTCATTGTAGAAATGACTGTTTCCCTGACTTCCTGATCACTGCTCATCATCATCCTTATCATTTCTGCCGGGCATTTGGCACGATATAAACTATCAACCGCCACTGCAATCGCCAGTGAAATAAACTTATCGTCAGGTCCTTTTTCTGAAATGCTGAATTGTTCTAATTCATCATCTGCTCGTATCGTCAATTCGTACATGTCCTGCCGCCTTTACTTTGATAATTAATTCCTGCCCCGGCTGTACATTGCCGGGGTCTTTGATATGGTTCTCTTTCAATGTGTTGTAGACCAGCTCCTGCATGTGGTCCTTATCACTAGCGACCCTTGCGCAAGCGTCCCACACACTTTCACCGCGCGCTACCGTGACTTTGTACGGTACGAGAGGTGGTTCTGGTTCGGCCGCGTATCCTGCCATGCAGACGATCGCCGTAAATACTGTTAAAAACGTACGCATGATAGTTTCTCCGCCACGGCGATAATCATCGTTATAAATACCATCAGCCATAAGCCGTTCATAATTTTGTCCATTTTAATAACCTCCTATGCTCTCATCTTTCTAACTTCCGCCCGGAAATCATATCCGCTTTGTTTCATTTTCCGTTTCTGCGCATTCTCTTCCATTTTCCGCCGGATAGCCGATTCCGCATCTTCGGGGTCAAACAGATATGCTTTTCCCGACGGGATGAACGGTATCTCCCCTGTTCGGCACAGCATCCGTATCGTTGTGACCGGATATCCCGTTGCCTTGCAGAAATCCTTTGTGTTTGTAAGCACGTCTTCCCTCTCCTTTTCTTTTGTGTCTTTCTTTTGATTTACTATTCACATCCCCCTATAATTACTTATAGAAAGGAGGTGAACCAATATGCAGTGCAAAATAAATACTCCGTTCGCAAAATCTCTGTCGGATATAAAAACGGAGATTTTGGAACAGACAGCGGATAAAATCCATACAAGACACACATATTCCAACGGCTTAGTATTGGAATATCTTGCTACCGCTGATGGCGTTTCCATTTCTTCCAATTGGGGTTGGAAGAAAGAACCGGATGGCAGCCTTACGCCTGTTCCTGTGGTGAAATCGTAATTTTATCTGCTCGGATGATGACTACATCCGTAGATACGGTTACGGAAGAAGAGCCTTTTTCGATCCGATATGAGCTCTTTTTCAAATTCTTTTTATCTGTCATTTTCATTCTTCTTCACCTCTCTTTCGCTTTGTCTTAACTATACTTAACTTTTATGGTAAAAAAAGAGTGTCGATTGTAAGGTTTAACGCCTTGCTTATTGCAAGCATGGTTGAGAATTTAATATCCGCCGGTTTTTCAGATTCAATATCATATATCGTCGGTGGAGTAACACCTGCTTTATCTGCTAACTGCCTTACACTCCATTTCCTTTTTTCCCTATAAAACTTTACTTTATTCACTTTTTTTCACCTCTCTTTCTCCTTTCGTTTTACACTTTACCATACTTAACACAAAAAGTAAAGTGTGGTAAAGTAAATTTATTAAGTGCAGTTTACACCCTCTTATCTATATGCTAATATGTATAAAAGAAATGAGGTGATTAAATTGCGATTGTCCGATATAGTAAAAAATTACAGAATGCAAAATGGATTAACACAAAACGATCTTGCAAAACTTGCTAAATGTTCCAAACCATACATAAGCATGATTGAGAACGGTAAAGACTCTAAAACAGGTAAACCTGTAAATCCATCAATCACATTTTTGCACAATTTAGCGATTGCAATGAATATGACATCAGAAAGATTATATAAATTACTTGATAAAGATATTTCCATCCGACTGAATGATGTTCCTACAGATTTCCAACCTTCACTTACTCAAAAAGACGAAAAAGACATCCAAAAAAGACTGTCCGACATTTTGAACGATATGGACAGTCAAGATGCTATTGCTATGTATAACGGCGGAGAACCGATGGATCCCGAAACACGGGAGTACATGAAAGCATCCATTGAAAACGCCCTCCGCTTTGCAAAATTAAAAGCTAAAGAGAAGTTTACTCCAAAGAAATATCGTAAATAAAGGAATGGGGGTACGATCTTAATTATGCCAAATTTTACAAACAAAGATGTTTACATTTTTCTGCAACAATTAGAGTCCAAAAATCCCGCCAAACATAAACTACTCATGAGATGGCTGAGGTTTTACCTGTCTTGCATAGATAATGAATCTTCATACAACTATGCTGGTATCCCTTATATCCGCAGAGGACAGGTTTTACTTATGCGGATGGGGTATAACATACATAATGAATTTAGAAACACTCACTTCTGCGTTGCCATACGAAACAGCTCTTATAAGAATCATAATGTTACAATAGTTCCCATAACTTCAAAAAAACACAAATACGGAATTCCTATATATACTGAGTTATCTGATTGTCTTGAGAGTTCTATTATGGAGAAAGAAAGATCTACATTTTGGCGCCCACTCCGTAATATTGAGGCAGAACTCAATGATAAAGGTGTAAAAATCGGATATCCTGCCATTGGTTCTTATAGCCAAGTGGAACGTGCAGCGATTCATTGTGTCACTCAAATAAAAGCCGACTTACTCCCTAATGATCCTCTACAGAAAACATTAGATAAAATTATCAATACTGCTCACGAATTTTCTGATTTTTTAAACATAAACCCTAAACTGGGACAAACCAGCTATCTATTGCCAGAAAACCTGATGACTTTAAGCAAATCCAGACTTGTCGTACCAAGAAAACGCACACATCCACTTTACGGTATTAAACTTTCTGATAATACACTGGACAAATTAGACAAAGAAATCATTAAATTATTTACTCGTACATAAGGCTTGCAAAAAAGATAAAACATCTGTATACTATAGATACAGAAAGCGGCTTGCCCGCTTAGATGAAAATCTATTTTTGAAGACGCGGCTTGCCCGCAAGGCCTTATGGAGATATCCATAAGGCCTTTTTCTTTATTCAAATTGAAAAAGGAAAAACAATATGGACATAAAGAGGTTCGCAAATGATATAGCGGATATACACGACTCAAGGAATCCGTTCCGTATTGCTGCGGAAAATAACATCCATATCTTATATGAAGAGCTCGGAAAGAATTTGGGGTATTTCAGTAATCTGTTTCGTATCAAAACGATACGGATAAATGATCATGCCGATCCGTTTCTCCAGCCGTTTATTTGTGCTCATGAGCTCGGCCATGCGCTGCTTCATCCACACGCCGGCACCCATGCTTTTAATCGAAATTCTTTTATTGCTAATTGCAAGATTGAAAAAGAAGCGAATCAATTTGCCGTGGAATTGCTGTTCCCCGACGAGTTGATAGCCGGTCATCCGGAAATAGATATTTATAATCTGGCGCGTACGTTCGGTATTCCATATCAATTGGTTTATCTTAAATCCATTTCTCACAGAGCACGTCATTTATAAAGGGGGATAAATTATGAAAAAAGTAGAATTGTTGATTGCACTATTGATTACTATCATGTCTTTATTTACATTTAACATCGCTTATGCATCGGCTCCCAATGTCGCGGTTTTAATGTCCGGTGCAAGACAATCTACAAAAGATAAAAATGAATTGAATGAACTAAAATCAAAACAACAGTTGATTGTGAACGTTATGCAAGGATCCATGATACCGGAAGAAAAAACAGCGCAGGTCGCTAATGATTATATTTTAGACAATAAGATTGATATTTCGTTCAGTACAACAGATTTAATTAATATCGGAAAACTCCTGAATGCCGACTACATCGTATATAGCCAATTTTATATTGATAAAATAAATGCCCCCGGATTATTTCATACAACAATGAAATTTAAAGGACAAACCGTATTAACAATTATAGATGTCCACTCTGGAGAATATAAATATAAAATTTCAGAAGATGTAAACAACGGAAAATTGGAAGATGTTTCGCGGTCTATGTTCATCGTGTATGACAAATCGATAGCAGATATTAAATTAAAGGGTTTAAAATTTTAAAACCGAACCATAATACCACTGGTAACAACGGAAAGAGGATGTGGTTGCGTGAAACAGTATAAAAGAGGCTCCTTGATTTACGATAAAATCCATGACAGTTATCGTGCTTTTATCATGATCAATGGAAAAAGATATTCTAAACGTTTTAAAAAGAAAGACGATGCTATGGACTGGATGTCACGGCAGAAAATAGCAGAGCGTGACGGTAATTTTGTTGCACCATCAGATATGCTTGTCGGTCAGTGGCTTTTGTATTTCCTTTCTACTTATAAAAAGGATACTGTCAGAGCCAGTACATACGAACGATATCTCTATCTTGCCGCAAAGATTGAGCCTATTTCAAAAATCCCTCTCCAGTCCTGTACTGTATCTCATGTACAAGAATTGTTAAATAGTTTAACTCCGGACTGTTCCCGCAAAGTTCATGTTCTTTTACATGCTGCATTTCAGCAGGCTGTTGATCTAAGTATCATTCAGAAGAATATCGTCCGTCTTGCAAAAGCAAAAAAGATTCTCCGGGATGAACCCGGCATATTTAATAAAGATGAAATTAACAAAATACTTTCTTACACAAAAGATAAAATCCCCGTTTTCTATCCTATTTTTCTTTTGGCGGCTCATACCGGCATGCGGAGAGGTGAAGTGCTTGGTTTGCGTTGGAAAGATGTAAATTTGAAGAATGGCACCGTTACCATCCGCCAACAACTGCAGCGTGTCGGTAGTGACATTACATTTCAGCCTCCGAAAACAAAATCAGGAAAAAGAAAAATCTCAATCCCCGCTACGGTCACCGCCGCACTGCAGGAATTGAGAAATAACGAAAAGACAATAGATATCAAGCAAGAGACGCTTGTTTTCAGAAATGCAAATAATAACCCTATCCGCCCTGAGGCTTTAGAACGTGCCTGGAAAAAAGCAATTACAAAATGCGAACTGCCTTATAGGAATTTCCATTGCTTGCGGCATACCCACGCCACATTATTATTATCCGCCGGTATTCCGATTATTGAAGTGTCCCGCCGGTTAGGTCATGCAAGAGTAAGCCATACCTTAGATTTATATGGCCATACCATCCCAAGTTATGATGAACGGATTATAGAAAAAATTAATCAGATTTATGGTTAAAAAGTGGAGCAGTTTGTGGAGCAATCTCACCCATATTTTGCTCCACTTTGCCATTTTTAACCCCTTTTAGCCCCACAAATAAATCCGCCAGACATATTGATTTTATCGATTAAATCACACTTTTTAAAAATAATTCTTTCCATATAAAACAGAACTCCGGAACCAGGTGCGAGGGTTCGAATCCCTCTAGGCGCTCCATTTATTTTAAA